>Ga0209362_1000070_pt1 | contig 93973 bp, 73 predicted proteins | sample SaaInlV_165m_DNA_FD_184680 | JGI IMG/M metagenome (GOLD analysis project Ga0209362, IMG submission 184680) | Marine microbial communities from expanding oxygen minimum zones in the Saanich Inlet - Saanich Inlet SI037_S3LV_110m_DNA (SPAdes)... | ecosystem: Environmental > Aquatic > Marine >... | reverse complement strand
CCAGGGGAGTGGATTGGAAGGCCAGGAGGGGCAGCCACTGGCTCCGATGATCCGGGTGAAATCTGGCCACAGTGACTCGGTGGGGCTGGTGCCGCGGATTGATGCTGGATTCGATTCTGGCCATCGGTTCGCGATGCTGGGGGCTATTTTTCGCCCGATGCGGCAGTTTTTTCTATGGACCTTTGACGGCGATGAAGAATCTGAAATCTCGCCCGAAATGCGAAGCGGAGATTCGGACTCACCAGGCCACGAATGACTCGCGCGGTTTGCAGGGGAGGCGTGTGCCTCGGGGTCGGGGCAGGATCGTCTATCTTTTCCGAGCGACTGGATCCGGGCCTCCGACTTAAACCGGTGCACCTATTGATCTGGTGCACCTATTGATCTGGTGTTGATCAGGAACTCCCTCCATCGCATTTCAGGAGCCAACGGAACCCTGTCGGAATTTGTGGATCAGTGCTGGGGGAGTGGCGAGGTGGCGGCGCTGAAATCTGCGAACGCGCATCGATGATCCACGGTATTCTCGAGTGAAGTCTGCGGGCTACTGCTGTTCCAGCGACTCACTGATGTTGTAGGTCTCTTGGTAAGTGCCAATATCTCCTCGACAGATTTTTCCGTCAAACTGAATCTGCGATGCTCTGTCGTAGACTCGTTGTTTCGCATCCTCCAGCGAATCTGCCAGTGCCGTGACTCCCAGAACTCGTCCTCCCGAAACGACGCAAGTTGCATCCGGCCCAGTAGTGGTGCCCGCATGGAACACCTGGATGTCGTCATCGACGTCACTGAAGATTTCGCCCTCGATGACCTGGCCCTTGCGAGGGGCCGCAGGATAACCGTCGGAAGCGAGGACCAGGCACAGGGATGGACGTGGATCCCATGTGACCGACGCCGAGGAGGGGGAGTGGTCTGCGGTGGCTTCGAGAATATCGGCGAAATCGCTGGTCAGGCGAAGCAGCACTGGTTGTGTCTCGGGATCACCGAGACGGCAGTTATACTCGAGTACGCGTGGACCAGATTTTGTCATCATCAACCCGGCGTAGAGCACTCCCGAGTACTCGATCTGATCCGCCACCAGCCCTTCCAGGGTCGGCTCGATGATGGTCCTACGAATCGTGTCGAGGTCGCCGGACCCGATGACGGTGCCAGGACAAAAGGCCCCCATCCCGCCGGTATTGGGGCCGATGTTCCCATCGAGAAGTGGTTTGTGGTCCTGAGCCGTGGGCAGCAGCAGTGCATCGGTACCATCGACGATGGCCAGAACCGACACTTCTGGACCATGCATCCTCTCCTCGAGGACCACTACCCGACCACTTTCTCCAAAGGAACCTTCCACCAGCATCGCAGTGGCAGCCTGTCGTGCTTGCTGGCGATCCTCGCACACGATCACCCCTTTGCCCGCGGCCAGGCCACTGGCTTTCACCACTACTTGCGGGGGTAAGGCATCGAGGGCGGCTTCGAGATCGTCGATATGGTCGATGGTGCGATGAATTGCGGTGGGGATCTGGTGTCGATCCATGAACTGCTTCGAGTAGGCCTTGGAGCCTTCCAGGCGTGCGGCAGCGGCACCGGGACCGAAGGCTGCAATCCCAGCACTACGGAGGCGGTCTGCCACTCCGGCGACCAGCGGCGCTTCAGGGCCGATCACCACATGGTCAATCTGTTCCGATTTACAGCGCTCGATGAAGGCATCGATCTGAACGATCGGATCGATCTGGTTCCAGCAACGACCGAGGCGCGCGGTGCCCGGATTTCCGGGGCAGGCGATCACTTCCGTGACTCGCGGTGAGCGCGCCAGTTGGAGACAGATGGCGTGCTCGCGTCCACCGGAACCGATGACAACAACTTTCACGGCGAGTCCTCCGACGGGTTGGTTTTGGTCGAATGCATCTTGAAATGAGTCCATGGCCGCAATGAGAGCCATGCCAGCATCACGATGAAACTGGGGATATTCCAAGGGTATGAAGAGACGGCGATCAGATCAACCAGTGGAAGGCCCATTACCAGGGTAATCGTACAGTGATGCACTGCCACGCCCCGGCGAAAGGCGAATGCGCCTCGTAGCCACCAGAGCAGCAGTAAGGCACCCAGGGTCCTCATGAAGAGATTCAGTCCCAGCTCCAACTGGTGGAATGGGATCGAGATCAGTAACGCCACGAAACCCACCAGGAACAGCCTCCGGTTCAGAGTTTGTTGGGTGCCACTTTGCTCCGCCTCGGAGAAGTATGTGATCGCTGCAGTGAACGCACCGATGTGAATCGCATGACTCCAAGCGTGTTCGATCAAGCCCGAATAACTGGCTGCCAGCATCACGATGGAAAATCTAACGCCACCCATCGCGAGTGGGCCGAGGATGGGCACCTTCTTCAATCCCAGGTCGTACAGCAGTACGCAGGCGATGGCAGTGAATGCGTGAAACCTGGTGGGCTCTGGCATCGCCATCGTCAGCCCGGTGATGGCGATCGCCAGCAATCCTAACGCCCATCTTGCGGCGGCCACGGAGAGATCTCCTGACGGAAGGGGTCGATGGGGCGCCAGTTTTTCATCGATAGAGCGATCCGCGAGGTCATTCAATCCCATACCGAACATGTACAGCGCCATCGTCCAGCAGATCAGGATGCACCAGTCATCAGCGACCAGGTTCCAGCCACCGATGGCCGCCCCTGCGACCACATTGGAGATGGCTGTAGGGGACAGCCGTAGGCGGAAAAATTTCAACCACGGAGCCACAACCGACCTCACCTTCAAAAGGATCTAGCGGAGTCGCAGCAAGTCATTGTAGGTGACAAAGAGTGCCAACGAGATCAGTAGAAAGAAAGCCACCATGTGCACCGAATTTTGGATTCGATCGGAGACCGGGCGTCCTCGGATCCCTTCGATCAACAGGAAGAAGATGTGTCCGCCGTCGAGGATCGGAAACGGCAGCAGATTGAAGACTCCCAGATTGATGCTGATCAACGCCAGCAGGAATAACAGGTTGCCGATTCCAACCTCGGAGACCTTGCGCCCCAGGTCGATGATTCCGACCGGTCCATTGAGGTTTTTGCCATGCACATCACCGGCAAAGAGTGCCTTGAGGGTGAGGAAGATCCGACCACCCCAGATCCATGACTGACGCCCGCCCTGAACCACCGCATCCTGTATCGAATGCTTCTCGGTGAATTGACGAGCGGACATGCCGATGCCGAGTGGTTCCAGCAACACCCGTGGGGTCACTGCGAGCTGTTGTGATTGCCCTGCTCGGTCGGTGAACTGAATCTGAACCTCTTCATCGGTGCTTTTTTCGTCGGCGCCGTGGATGGCGCCGACCAGATCATTCCAGCGATCGATCCGGACACCGTTGATCTCGTCGATGATGGCACCTGCCGGTATGCCGGCGATCTGTGCCGGAGATCCGAACAGGGACCGACCGACTCGAGCTGGAGTTCCCAGAACCAGCCCGAGAGATATTGGATCTCCTTCATGGGTCATTTGGCGGGCTTCTCCACTGGCATCGATCCATCGGATGGGTGTGGGGGATTGGATGTCGTCATCGATGTAGTCCGAGTCTCCGACCAGGCGGTTGCCGATCGATAAGATTTCCGAACCCACATCGATGCCCAGTGCTTGCGCTGCTGGGGAGGTCCGTATCACGGTTCTGATTCCTGAACCGATGATCAACTCCTCGCCGATCCAGTTTCGCATCGATTCGCTCTGGACACTGGTTTCAGTGCCGTCGCGAGAGATCAGGATCATCTCGACATCGGAGTCTCCGACCAGTTCCCCGATGGTCAAGAGGTCGAGAATCTCGATGGATTGTGATTTTTGATCGTTTGGCAGTCGCATCGAGACCAGCTCGTCTCCGAGTCTGAAACTCTTCTCGGCAGCACAGCCGGGTTGGATCGCCATCACCGTTCTGGAGCGTGGGACCACGCCGATTCCTCGACGTGCAGTGGTTTCTGATCCATTCTTTGAGGTGGCGGGTGGGGCGAGGTCAATGGTGGCGACCAGCGACTCGTCTCCGCGCAGGATGTCGAGGCTCAACTTCCCGGCAGCGGTGGTGTTTCGCAGGTTCCACAGAGCCATCAGGGTGCGGTCCGCAGAGAGCCCGTCAGCAGTGACAGCGACGGTAGGCTGTAACTCGCCGGCCCAATTATTCGACGGGATCGCGAGGCGTACTCCGCGTAATCGGTCTCCGACTTGAAGACCCACGCCTGCCGCAAGGCTGTCCGGTTGGACCATGCCAATCTTGTCTGAAATTGCTGGAACAATGCCGATCCTGAATCGTCCTGCGACAGGATCCCATTGCGGGTCGATGGAGAATTCTTGTAGCTGGTTCTGCCGGTCGACGGTCAGTGTGACAGGTTTCGAACCGGCCAGAGCGATGGCCGTTGCGACATTGGAGTAATCGCTCCACGACTCGCCGTTGACCTTCTTGATCAGATCTCCGGAACGAATTCCAGCGGACCATGCGGGACCTTGTTGCGTTGCGCTGCCCACGATCGGAGCCTGTTGCTTGACACCCGCGGTAAAGGCAAAGATGAAGAGCAAGAAACCAAAGATCAAGTTCATGGTGGCGCCTGCAACGAGGATCAGTAATCGGCCAGGAATCGGCTTTCGATGAAACTCGTCATCGGAGTCTGTGCGCTTCTGGCCCACTTCTTCCCCGGCCATCTGCACATAACCACCGAGTGGAATCAGACCGATGACATATTCGGTATCACCGTACTTGAATGCGAGGAGTCGGGCTTTCCAGCCGAAGATGGTGGGTTGGAATCCAACCGCAAAGGTCTCCACGCGAACGCCGACAAATTTGGCGGCGAGGAAGTGACCCAACTCGTGAATGAAGATGAGGAAGCCGATACCGAGGATGGCCAGCAATAGATTCAAAGGTACCAACTCCTGACTCGTTCGCGGGTTTCGCGATCTGTTTCGATGACTTGCTCCAGGCTGACCAGATCTTCTGGCGAATGCTGCTGGAGTGCTTTTTCTACCAACTGGTAGATCTGCAGGAATCCTACACTACCGGAGAGGAATCCTGCGACCGCTTCCTCATCCGCAGCGTTCAAAACCGCACCGAGTGTTGTACCCGGATGGTCCATCACCACCTGGGCGATCTCTAGCGCCGGAAAAGTGGCTCCGTCGACCTGTTCAAAGGTCAACTGGCCCCTCTGGATCAGGTCGAGCGGCCGAAATTGCCCTGCAGCACGAGTCCCTTGGTGCAGAGCATGGCGGATCGGAACCCGCATATCCGGCTCTCCCAGGTGGGCGATGCTGCTGCCGTCTTGATACTCGACGATGGCATGCACGATCGACTGCGGGTGAACCAGTACCTCGATGCCATCCGGGGGAAGGCCAAATAGTTCCCGCGCCTCGATCACCTCGAGCACCTTGTTGAATAGGGTCGCGCTATCGATGCTGATGCGCGGCCCCATCTTCCAGGTCGGGTGCTGTAACGCCTGCTCGATGGTCACATCTTTCAATTGATCGCGCGTCATGCCACGAAAAGGCCCACCGGATGCGGTCAGAAGGATACGTCGAATCGTTGCGGGATCTGAATCTGCGATGCATTGCATCACTGCGGAGTGTTCGGAATCGACCGGAATGATCCGGGCTCCGCTGGCGCTGGCACAACTCTTGAGGAGAGACCCTGCGGTGACCAGTGATTCCTTGTTGGCCAGGGCCAGATCGATCCCCGCCTCGAGAGTTGCGATGCTGGCGCGAAGGCCCGCCGCACCGGTGATTCCGTTGAGTACCAGGTCCAGATCCAACTCGGCGATGGCACTGAGTTGGTGCTGTTCTCCCACTCGCAGATCGGTGCCCTGTACGCCCGCAGTTTCGAAAGCGGAGAGGTCATCGGGATCGATGACCACGCAACATTCCGGTTGTTGTTGGTGGACCTGTTTCAGCAGTGGAGCCACACGTTTTCCAGCGGTCAGTAGAACCGGATGCCACGGCTCCTGCGCCTCTGCCATCACCTCGAGCGCTTGGGTGCCGATCGACCCGGTACTCCCGAGGATGGCGATCCTGCGCTGCGTTGTCTTTCGGTCACGGTTCATGACGATCGTCTCCGCTCTTGTCACAGGGTAACGGAAGCGTCATGCCGTGGGCATCGAGGATCGAAGATCATTGGATCGGTAACGCAGTGAAGGGGCGATCAGTGAATCCTTGATTCGGTGCGATTGCTGCGGTAGGCAAGGGGGCAGAAGTCTGGTTGGAGGAAGCCCTGCTCAGAGAACTGTTTCGTATCCCCACTCCGTTTGGTGAATTCCCGATCTTTGGTTACGGGGCGATGGTGCTGCTCGGGGTCCTCAGTGGCCTCTGGTTGCTACGAAGGGGGGCCCGACGCCAAGGTCTGGACCCTGACTCTCTCTCGGACCTGACCGTCATGCTGGTGCTGTGCGGGATCATCGGCGGCCGTATCTGGTACCTGATCCAGTTCCGCGAGAGGGTCTACGCCGATGGCGATTGGCTCGAAACCTTTCGACTGTGGAATGGTGGCCTGGTGTTGTACGGGGCCATCGCAGGCGGTTTGGTCGGTTTCTTCCTGCTCCAGCGGCGCTCCCATTACGGTCCATGGCGCCAACTACTGGATCTGATCGCACCGGCACTGGCGCTCGGCATCGCCTTCGGTCGTCTCGGTTGCTTCCTCAACGGCTGTTGTTTTGGAGGGGTTTGCCCCGCCGATTGGCCACTGGCAGCGATCTTTCCTCCAGGCAGTCCACCGTCGCTGGCCCATGGCGATGGCCTACACCCCAGTCCCAGCTTGCATCCGACGCAGATCTACTCATCGATCCAGGGAGCGATTCTGGCTCTTCTGCTATGGCTCGCAGGGGGGCCGCTGGCGGCTCGACCGGGCCGTACTTTCGCCCTTTTCCTGGGGCTCTATTCGATCGGTAGGAGTCTCGTGGAGTCGATTCGCGACGATCATGGCGTGGTGCAGGGAGAGTGGACCGTCTCTCAATTGGCATCGATTTTGGCGTTCGCATTCGCCATCTGGTTGTGGACCACGGCCCCCAATATCGAGCGCCAGCCCAACCCTGATCAGGGATGATGCTCATCAGTACCCAACTCCCCAATTGCATTGGAGTTGGAAATCGTAGAAAATCGGAATTCGCTGTTGATGTTCCTGTATGGATCTGTAGGATCCCCTTTCTGCTCGTGGTTCGCCCTTCGGGACACTCCCAGGCAACTCCAGACCAGGCCGAAATGAGATTCGTCTCAGATCGGTTCACGGTTTCGTTTTGACTGAGGGGTTTGTTCCCGAATCGAATTCGCGAGTTTGCTCTTTGAAATATCGGGCCCGTGACGCGAAGAAGGTCACACACCATGCCTCCCCGGGTGTGGTGTGATCATGACCTGAACGCAAGTTCAGTGAATTGACTAATTTGTAAATTGACAACTAGTGACGCGATTGACCGGCTGGGTGTTCTTCGATCTCGCCTTAGTGCGGGTGAGTTGAATAAACTGTCGGTATGCCAGAATAAAACTGAAGGGTTTGATACTGGCTCAGAACGTACGCTGACGGAATGGATTAGGCATGCAAGTCGTACGAGCGAACTCTTCGGAGTGAGCGAGTGGCGAACGGGTGAGTAATGCGTGGATGACCTACCCTGATGAGGGGGATAACCATTCGAAAGGATGGCTAATACCGCATACGGTCCTTCGGGATCAAAGCTGGCTTCGGCTGGCGCTTCAGGAGGGGTCCACGTGCTATTAGTTTGTTGGTGGGGTAACGGCCTACCAAGACTATGATGGCTAGCCGGCCTGAGAGGGTGTCCGGCCACACTGGGACTGAGACACTGCCCAGACTCCTACGGGAGGCTGCAGTCGAGAATCTTCCACTAATGCGCGAAAGCGTGATGGAGCAATTCCGTGTGAGCGATGAAGGCCTTAGGGTTGTAAAGCTCTGTTGGAGGGGCGTAATCCCCGGGAGAGAATATCTTTCCGGGTTGAACTCCCCTCGGAGGAAGCAGCGGCTAAATTCGTGCCAGCAGCCGCGGTAATACGAATGCTGCAAGCGTAGTTCGGAATCACTGGGCATAAAGGGCACGTAGGCGGCCCGACAAGTCAGTTGTGAAATCCCCCGGCTTAACCGAGGAACTGCAACTGATACTGTCGAGCTAGAGTACGGGAGGGGAGAGCGGAATTCCTGGTGGAGCGGTGATATGCGTAGAGATCAGGAGGAACGCCGGTGGCGAAAGCGGCTCTCTGGACCGTTACTGACGCTGAGGTGCGAAAGCTAGGGGAGCAAACAGGATTAGATACCCTGGTAGTCCTAGCCGTAAACGATGGGTACTAAGTGGGGGGGCTCCCAAGGCCTCCCTGCCGGAGCTAATGTGTTAAGTACCCCGCCTGGGGAGTATGGTCGCAAGGCTAAAACTCAAAGTAATTGACGGGGGCTCACACAAGCGGTGGAGCATGTTGTTTAATTCGATGCAACGCGAAGAACCTTACCTGGGCTTGACATTCATGTGGTACCAAACCGAAAGGGGCGGGACCGTCTTTTGGCGGAGCATGAACAGGTATTGCATGGCTGTCGTCAGCTCGTGTCGTGAGATGTTGGGTTAAGTCCCTTAACGAGCGCAACCCTTATCCTTAGTTACCAGCGAGTAAAGTCGGGGACTCTAAGGAGACTGCCGGTGTCAAACCGGAGGAAGGCGGGGACGACGTCAAGTCATCATGGTCCTTACGCCCAGGGCCACAAACGTGCTACAATGGTCGGTACAAAGGGCAGCGAACCCGTGAGGGTAAGCAAATCCCAAAAAGCCGGCCCCAGTTCGGATTGAAGGCTGCAATTCGCCTTCATGAAGTCGGAATCGCTAGTAATCGCAGATCAGCCATGCTGCGGTGAATGTGTTCCTGAGCCTTGTACACACCGCCCGTCAAGCCACCCAAATGGTCCGCACCCGAAGTCGCTACCTTAACCAGCTTGCTGGAGAGGGGCGCCGAAGGTGAGGGTCGTGAGGGGGACTAAGTCGTAACAAGGTAGCCGTAGGGGAACCTGCGGCTGGATCACCTCCTTTCTAAGGGATAACTTGGACCACTGCGATGGGTGACCATCTAGTGGAACGCTTGGGGACTTTCTTTCAGTTGCGGGCCCAATTTTAGATCCGGTTACAACTCACGGGTCCACTCAGGACGTCTGTCGTGTGAAACCAGGGGCTTATAGCTCAGCTGGTTAGAGCGCATCCCTGATAAGGATGAGGTCGGTGGTTCGAATCCACCTAAGCCCATTCATTCGACCCCTTTGTGACGAGGAACTGCCTGGCAGAACCTCTCATGACGTGATTTGTAACCTGCTAGTGAGGGGATGTAGCTCAATCGGGAGAGCGCTGCCTTTGCAAGGCAGAGGTTAGGGGTTCGATCCCCCTCATCTCCATTCGTGATCGATCTTTGAAAATTCGGTGGTTGGTCAATAATGAAATATGAGCGACATGCTCTGCAATTTTAATTTGATTTGACAAAACTCGAGAGCGCATAAGCAATCTCCGGATCACAGGAGACCCGTGCGCGCCGTTCGATTGCGTCATGGCCCGGCTTCATCTGGGTGTGGTGTAATGGGAATGCGGTGCAAACGAGAAATAGTGGTCAAGCTACGAAGAGTGCATGGTGGATGCTTTGGTGCCAAGAAGCGATGAAGGACGTTGCAAGGCTGCGATAAGCCTCGGTGAGCCGCCCAGCAGGCTATGACCCGGGGATTTCCGAATGGGGAAACCCCTTGCGTCGAAGGCGCAAGACTCAGCCCTGAATACATAGGGGCTGAGAGCGAACGAGGGGAACTGAAACATCTAAGTACCCTCAGGAATAGAAAGAAACCTCTACTTCCTTAGTAGCGGCGAGCGAAAAGGAACCAGCCTAAACCGGTGCGATGTCATAGCCTGGAGGCGTTGTCGTATCGGGGTTGTAGGAGCACCTAGTTCGTTCTCCAGAACGAGCAGGAGGTTACAAAATTTTTATCTAGTCGAAGGACCTGGAAAGGTCCACCACAGATGGTGATAGTCCAGTAGACGAAAGATAAAAATCCTCCTGGTGATTTCCTGAGTAGCGCCAGTCCCGTGGAACCTGGCGTGAATCTGGGGGGCCCACCCCCCAAGGCTAAGTATTACTTGGCATCCGATAGTGAATAGTAGCGTAAGTGAAAAGTGAAAAGTACCCCTGCTAGGGGAGTGAAATAGTACCTGAAACCATGCATTTACAAGCTGTGGAAGCTCTATGGCGTTTACGTCACGGGCGACCGCGTACCTTTTGTATAATGGGCCGGCGAGTTACAGTCTGATGCGAGGTTAAGTTCCTCAGGGACGGATCCGAAGCGAAAGCGAGTCTGAACAGGGCGTTCAGTACCAGGCTGTAGACCCGAAAGTGAGTGATCTATCCATGGCCAGGTTGAAGCGGGTGTAAAAACTCGTGGAGGACCGAACCCACTTGCGTTGAAAAGCGAGGGGATGAGCTGTGGATAGGAGTAAAAGGCTAATCAAACTCACAGATATCTGGTTCTCTCCGAAATAGCTTTAGGGCTAGCCTCGGGTGATAGCCGTTGGGGGTAGAGAGACTGATTGGGGTTGTGGGGGCTTCCCGCCTACCCGCCCTAGCCAAACTCCGAATACCAACGGTCGTATCCCGGGAGTCAGACCTTGGGGGATAAGCTCCATGGTCGAGAGGGAAACAACCCAGACCGCCAGCTAAGGTCCCTAATGTAAACTCAGTGATGAAGGAAGTGTCGGTGCTAAGACAGCCAGGATGTTGGCTTAGAAGCAGCCATCATTTAAAAAGTGCGTAATAGCTTACTGGTCGAGCACCTTCGCGCCGAAAATTTACGGGGCTAAGTTTACAACCGAAGCTGCGGGATGTTTTTAAACATCAGTAGGAGAGCGTTCCATACAGGCTGAAGGGATACCGTGAGGAGTCCTGGACAGTATGGAAGTGAGAATGCCGGCATGAGTAGCGATAAAATGAGTGAGAATCTCATTCGCCGAAAACCTAAGGTTTCCTGGGCAAGGCAAATCCGCCCAGGGTTAGGCGACACCTAAGGCGAGGCCGAAAGGCGTAGTCGATGGACAGCAGGTTAATATTCCTGCCCCACTCGCGTGGACGGACAGTGGTGACGAAGGCCGAAAGAGGATCGCCCGGGTGATAGTGGGCGTTTCTGGTCTGAGATCTGCCGTAGGTAAATCCGCGGCGCTAAGATCAAGGTCCCGGATGGAGCTCTTTTTTGAGCGAACTCCTCGGAAGGACTTCCAAGAAAACCCTCGGTTCGGTTGAAGCGTGAGTGATCGTACTAAAACTGACACAGGTAGGTGGGGTGAGAATCCTAAGGCGCTCGAGAGAACCCTCGTTAAGGAACTCGGCAAAATGACTCCGTAACTTCGGGATAAGGAGTGCCCCTCTGGGTTATGCCTGGGGGGGTCGCAGTGAAGAGGCGGTAGCGACTGTTTACTAAAAACACAGGTCTCTGCTAAGACGACTAAGTCGACGTATAGAGACTGACGCGTGCTCGGTGCCGGAAGGTTAAGGGGAAGGGTTATCCCTCGGGAGAAGCTCAGAACTGAAGCCCCGGTAAACGGCGGCCCTAACTATGAGGGTCCTAAGGTAGCGAAGTTCCTTGTCGGGTAAGTTCCGACCCGCACGAATCGCGTAACGACTTCCGCGCTGTCTCAACGAGGGACTCGGCGAAATTGCAGCAGCGGTGAAGATGCCGCTTACCCGCGACTAGACGGAAAGACCCCGTGAACCTTTACTGCAGCCTAGTATTGGGCTTCGGTTCAGCATGTGTAGGATAGGTGGGAGACGTTGATGCAGCAGCGCTAGCTGTTGTGGAGTCATCCTTGAAATACCACCCTTGTTGTTCTGGAGTTCTAACCCTGGCCCGTGAATCCGGGTGGGGGACAGTGCTAGGTGGGTAGTTTGACTGGGGCGGTCTCCTCCTAAAAAGTAACGGAGGAGTCCAAAGGCATCCTCAGTGCGGTCGGTAATCGCACGTAGAGTGTAAAGGTATAAGGATGCTTGACTGCGAGACTTACAAGTCGAGCAGGTGTGAAAGCAGGGCTTAGTGATCCGGCGGTCCCGTGTGGAAGGGCCGTCGCTCAACGGATAAAAGGTACTCCGGGGATAACAGGCTGATCTCCCCCAAGAGTTCGTATCGACGGGGAGGTTTGGCACCTCGATGTCGGCTCATCGCATCCTGGGGCTGGAGAAGGTCCCAAGGGTTTGGCTGTTCGCCAATTAAAGCGGTACGCGAGCTGGGTTTAGACCGTCGTGAGACAGGTCGGTCCCTATCTGTCGTGGGTGTACGAGATTTGAGGAGATCTTCCCCTAGTACGAGAGGATTGGGGAGGACGGACCTCTGGTGTTCCTGTTGTCGTGTCAACGGCATCGCAGGGTAGCTACGTCCGGGAAGGATAAGCGCTGAAGGCATATAAGCGCGAAGCCCCCTTCAAAACTAGATCTCGCATGAGACTCCTGGAAGACCACCAGGTTGATAGGCCGGGTGTGTAAGCACAGCAATGTGTTCAGCTGACCGGTACTAATAAGTCGATCGGCTTGACCGCTATTTCTCTTTTGCACGAGCACGGGCATCTACTCGATTCAGAGAGTGAGAATGTACGCTCGAGCAGAGTCATATCGAATCATGTCAATCATATTTGAGGCCAACCACCAATTTAAAATCACGCTACGTGTTGTTGCGGATTCGTTTTTACGGAGCCGACAACTTCACGAGTAGAATTTCTGGGTGACCATAGTGGAGGGGTCACACCCGTTCCCATTCCGAACACGGTAGTTAAGTTCTCTACGCCGATGGTAGTGGGTTAAACCGCGAGAGTAGGTCGTTGCCCAGTTTTGAATTTGCGGGTTGTCGCGTCTTCGGACGTGGCAGCCCGTTTTTTTTATGGCTACCCGGCTTGGATCTACTCCGAGGTTGGCCACTGGAACAGTCCATTGAAGCTGTTTACTGGTGCCACTCGAACCATTCGATGAAAGATGGATTCGGTCAGGGGCGTCGTGCGTCTTCCGACCGTGACTTCGTAAGCTCTATTTCTTTTTCTTTTCGAGGAATGCAGTCATCCGCTCCATCTTCTCGGTGGAATCGAAACAGATCGCCTGGTAGCGACACTCCAGCTGGTCTCGTTCCGCTTCGTCCAGATCCGCCGCTTGATTGACCGCGCTCTTGGCCAGTCGAACCGCACCAGCGGCATTCTTACAGATTTTCCGGCCCAGTTTCCTCGCCTCTTCGAACCATTGGTCCTGCGGGGCGACTCGATTGACCAGACCCCACCGCTGCGCCTGCTCTGCATCGATGATCTGACCGGTGAAGATCAACTCTCGGGCATGGCCGAGGCCGATCAGTCGAGCCAGGCGATGGGTTCCTCCTGCCGCCGGAATGATGCCCAGGCCCACCTCTGGTTGTCCAAACCTGGCATTCTCGGAGCAGACGCGAAGGTCGCAGGCGATCGCCAGTTCGCAACCTCCACCCAGTGCCCAGCCCTGGACCGCAGCGATGGTCGGGGTGGGGAACTCGGCGATGCGGCGGAAAATCTGCTGATTGACTCCCTCGAGAGCATCGGCGGCGCGCCGTTCACGCAGTTGTGCGATGTCAGCCCCCGCGACGAATGAATCTCCGGCTCCTCGAAAGATGAGGCAGCGGACCGTGGGGTCGGTTTCGAGCGGTTCCAGTGCCTGATGGAGGGCATCGACCATCTGCTGGTCGAGGGCATTTTTCTTGTCTGGACGGTTCAGGGTCAGGATGACCAGGCCGTCGATCTCTTCGTCGGTGTCGATCAGGACTCTGGGCTGTTCATTCATCGATCATTCCTTCCACGGTGTGATGACGATCTTGCCACACGATTCGCGAGATTCCATCCGTTGATGAGCGGAGTGAATCTGCTGCAGTGGGAAGGTCGAATCGATGACTGGTTGGATCTTACCCTGCTGTTGCAACTTCAGCAGGCGAGTTAAATCCTCACGTCTGCCCATCGTGGATCCGATGATCTGCTGGTTTTTGAAGAAGAGACGATTCAGTTCCACCGTCACCTGTGATCCCGATGTGGCACCACAGGTGACGAGACGGCCGCCACGGGCCAGAGCTCTGAGGCTGCCTTCAAATGTCGATTGCCCGACATTTTCGAAGATCACATCGGCGCCGTTCCCGTCACTCAAACGGATGACCTCTTTCCACCACTTTGGATCGGCCGGATCGACGCTGTGGGAGGCCCCCAGTTTCTCGGCCAGTTGCCGCTTGGCTGCGCTGCTGCCGGTGGCGATGATGCGAGCTCCCAGCAGTCGGCCCAGTTGGATCGCCATCGTTCCGACTCCACTGCCGGCGGCGATCACCAGCAACGTATCGCCCGCTGTCAGTCTCGCCTTGCGAAGCATCGACCATGCCGTCAGAGCCGACAACGGCAATGCGGCGGCCTGTTCCCATGAGATCCCCTCGGGACGATCGAGCAGTTGTCGTTCAGGCACGACGATGGTCTCGGCACAGGTACCATTCCGAGTTTCGCCGAGGATTCCGTATTCGGGGCACAGCATGTCATCGCCGTCACGGCAACGGACACAGAGGCCGCAGGAGAGTCCCGGGATCAGCACCACATCTCGGCCAAGCCATTTCTGCTCGGCTCCTTCTCCGACCGCTTCGACGACTCCGGCGCCATCGCAACCTGGAATCAGTGGCAGTGGGAACCGATGGCCAGCGACTCCCTTCCGTACCCACAGATCAAGGTGATTGAGTGCCGATGCGCGCAGGCGTACTCGGACCTCACCACTCGCGGGCTGTTCGATCGGTACCTGTTCGAGCAACAGGTGATCGAGATCTCCATGTTCTCGGACCTGTGCGCAGTGCATCGTCATGATCCTTCTTCCTACAGCGCCACGTCGTCGCGGCCGACCAGGCCAGGACGTTTGGCCCAACGAGGTTCCCGTTTGGCGAGAAACGCCTCTACTCCCTCGGTCGAGTCGGGATGAGGCAGCACCTCGGACAGGTAGTCTCGTTCGATCTCGAGTAATTCGGTGGCGAGGCGTTTTCGACCGACTCGGTGAAGTTGCCGAATCGTGATGGCCAGGATCGCTGGACTGATGCTGGTGTAGCCAGCGATCTCGGTCTCGATGGCGCGGTCGAGAGAGCCATCATCGGCGACCTCATCGACGATTTGCGACCGGGCCATCGAATCCGCCGTGGCCGCCTGACCCGAGAGCACCATCCGCACCGCTTGACCATAACAACGGCGTTCTAGCAGTTGCACGATTCCTGCGGGGGGATAGCAGCCCAGATGGATTTCAGGAAATCCGAGCAGGCTCGATCGCTCCGCCAGGATCCGATCACAGGCCAGAGCCAGTTCCAGGCCACCTCCGAGACAGCGCCCTTCGATGGCGGCGATGACGATGGCATCGAGTTGGTAGATTCGCCGGAGGCAGTCATGAAATGCGGGAAGCAGCGCTGGCATCTGATCTGGAGTGTGCTGAGAAATGTCGGTTCCGCTGCAAAACTCCTGGTGGGCCCCGCGGATGACCACGACGCGGGCGATGTCATCGTTGCGGATCAATTGTAGTGATTCATTGAGATCTCGACACATCTGAAGATCGAGCACATTGAGTGGGGGAGAATCGAGGGTGACGGTGCTCACCATCAGTTCACCTTGCGATTGAGTCTCGACAACGACTGGCACTGATTTTCTCCCTCTTTAACGACCCTTGAATTCTGCAGGACGCTTCTGCTGGTGGGCGGCGATCCCTTCGCTGGCGTCTTCGCTGGCGAACAGACGCTGTTGCAGTTCTCTTTCCAGTGCGAGCCCCTCATGGAGACCCATCTCGAGGCCACTCTGGATGCTCCTCTTGATCAGTCCTACGGCGAGGCTTGCCCGTTGAGGTGGACAGTAACTGCAGGCGATCTGATGGATCGCAGACTGGAAATCCTCTGCCGGGAGGATCCGGTCGATGAGACCGGCTTCCACGGCGTCGTCGATCTCCATCATCCGGCCATCGATACACCACTGCATCGCTTTCGATTTCCCGATGGTTCGGGCCAGACGCTGGGTCCCTCCGGTTCCTGGCAGGACGCCTAACTGGACCTCGGGAACCCCGACCTTGCCCGATCCTGCGCAACCGATGCGCAGATCACAGGCGAGTGCCACTTCGAGCCCTCCCCCGACACAGTGGCCTTGGATCTGAGCGATGACCAGCTTGGGCGTTTGCTCGAGCCGTAAAAGCGTTTCGTTGGCGTGGAGACAGAAGTGGTATTTCCACTCGGGTGTCACCTGTTCCAGCATCCCGATGTCAGCGCCGGCACAGAAGAATCGGTCTCCTGCACCTCGCAACACGATGACATGTGTTTCCGGGGAAAATCGTGCGTCGATCACCGCCTGATCCAACTGCTTCATCATCTCGTGAGAATAGCAGTTGGCGGGGGGCTGACTGAGGGTCAGGTATCGAACCGGCCCCTGCTGCTCCACCGTGACCAGCGAGTCGTGGGGAGAAAGGGGTTCCTGGTCATTTCTGGTCATCGGGGCTCCGTCCGGATCTGCTCCAGTGTTGAGGAACTGTCGTGTATCCTGCTCTGGTCGGGAGGGTCGCATCTCTGGTGGTTCGAGGCAACCGCACGTCTCAAGGCTCAGCCTCTCGATGGCCAGTAGTGTGGCCGAAGATATTCAAATGGAAAGGGTTGTCGATGGTACGCCAGATCACCGTGATCGGAGCTGGAACGATGGGGCAGGGGATCGCCCAGGTCACCTCGATTCACGGCATCTCCACAAGACTCTGCGATGTCTCTGCCGAGGCGCTGGCTGACGCCAGTGAGCGGATCGAGGCGAGTGTCGAGAAGGGGATCGAGAAGGGCAAGACTCCCGCCTCGGCGCGCGATCAGTTTCGCCGATGCTTGACCACCTCGACCGACATCGAAGAAGCGTGTCAGGAGAGTGATTTCGTGATCGAAGCGGTGCCGGAACTGCTCGATTTGAAGGCGACTATCTTTGCTCGGGTAGAGCAGGTGGTGAGCTCCGATGCCATCCTCGCCACCAACACATCCTCCCTGCCGATCACCGATTTGGCTTCCAGTCTCCAGCATCCACAGCGCTTCGTCGGAATGCACTTTTTCAATCCAGTGCCGATCATGGCACTGGTCGAGGTGGTTCGTGGTGCGGCCAGTAGTGAGTCGACGGTCGAAGCGGCCGTGTCACTGGCGGTGGCCCTGGGGAAGGAACCGATCGTGGTGCAAGACTCCCCCGGATTCGCGACTAGCCGGTTGGGGTTGGTGATCGGGCTCGAAGCGATCCGTATGCTGGAAGCAGGGGTCGCTTCTGCCGAGGAGATCGACAAGGCGATGGAATTGGGGTACCGCCATCCGATGGGACCGTTGCGGTTGACGGATCTGGTGGGACTCGATGTGCGCCTCGCCATCGCTGAATATCTACACCAGGAAATTGGCGAGCAATTCCGCCCTCCAGAACTGCTGCGACAACTGGTCGCCGAGGGGCATCTGGGCAAGAAAACCGGGCAAGGCTTCCATCACTGGAGTTGACCGGCCTCGGACCCTTGCAGAAATCTGACTATCTTGTGTTCTGGACCCCTTGAGGACGATGCGCTGCTCACAGGATTGACTTGGCCCGGGCACTGAGTAATGTTGATGGATGAAGAAGACCCCGCCTGGGTGAGAGTTCCAGTGGATCGGCCGAACCTATCGATCGGCCTTGGGAGGGTGATGAGATGAAATTCAATTATTTGGTGACACTGCTTTGTTTGGCCATGGCCACATCGATCTGTGCGCAAGAGACCGCAGTTTCCTTGACCGGAGGGTCGGGTGTCACCGGCGAGGCGATTCAATCGCATCTGCTGCTCGACTCCAGTGTCGTGGTACAGGGGTGGTCGATGGGGGTGTGTCACGATACTGACAACCTCGAATTGACCGCCGCTCAAGACGGTCCCACCACCGCCATCATCAATGGTGGCGGCGCTCCAGACTTCAACGAGATGAATATCTATCCCGAAGGATTGACGGTTGGAGTGGTGATCTCCTTCGTCGGCAGCGCCTCGCTCGACCCGGGAACCGGTTATGGACTGCTCGATATCGATTACCTGTTGACCGGAGTGGCCACTGCCGGGGGCTTGCCCATCGATGCCGAGGTCGCTTTCTGTGGCACCCTTGGATCTCCTGCAGTCGATGTGGTGATCGTATCGGGAGGGGCTAGCCTGACCCCGGATCAGACGCCCGCTAACATCCAGATCATTCCGCCACCGGACTTCTGTCTCGACCTGGTGTGCCAGGGTGGAGTCTCCGATTCGATCCTCAGCTGGAGCGAATGCACTCCTTTTGACTATGTACTGGTCCACCGAGATGGCGATCTGATCGCCATGCTGGATCCGGGAGTAACCGAGTATGTCGATGCGGATCTGGCACCGGGTTCCTACACTTACTCTCTGCTGGGTGTGGTCTTTCCCGATCCTGTCAGTAACCCTGAAGTGGTCAGCGCCATCTGTAACACCTCGATCATCCCGGTCACCGCCGAAGGGGTCACTCCGACAGTCGGGCACTACCTGGGTGGAGTCGATGTACAGGTGACAGGATCTGGATTTCTCGCGGCGTCCGATACCGAGGTCACCATCGACGGCGTGGCTCTTCTGGGCCTGGTCGTGGTCGACGACAACACGGTGACGGGCCTATTGCCGTCATCGATCAATGGAGTGGGGTCGGTCGATGTTCGTGTCGCCAATTCGCTGGGCGAAGCCACCTTGCCGGGAGCCTTTACCTACGGATTTATCCGTGGAGTGGTCAATGGCGATAGTCAGCTCGACATCGGGGATGCGATGTACCTGTCCTATTACCTCTTTTCTGGCGGAGACGCACCGGCATGCCTGGAAGCGGCCGAGGTCAATGGTGACGGTTTGATCGACCTGGCCGATCCGATCTACGTCGTCACGTACCTCTTCCGAAGTGGTCCGATGCCGATGACACCATTTCCAGAAGCGGGGCTCGATCCGGACCAGGCCAATGGCTACGGCTGTAATCCCTGATCTCGAGCGGTTTTTCTCGACGATGGACGAGGTTCCGGGGACATCGCGTGGGCCTGCGATCGGGACTGCGAGCGGGAGCGATTTTCTCCGCTTCGCCATAGTTCACGGTCAGATTGACCCTTTCGTGACCACCCTGTATCCTTCCTGACCAGTCCGATCATCGGCCGCCGAGGGCACCGATGTTGCGAGACCAACAGTGATGAACAAATCGGGGTGTGGCTCAGTTTGGTAGAGCGCCACGTTCGGGACGTGGAGGCCGGAGGTTCAAATCCTCTCACCCCGACCAGAAATCTTCGGCCGTGCAGCAATGCTGCACGGCTGCTTCCCATCCTGGTCCGTTGTCTTCTGCAGCCTCCCGCTGGGGCAGACCATCGGTTACCTTTTCTGAATCCTGAAAGCGGAGGTCTCCCAATGAACCATGAAGTGGCCCTGGAACGTTACGCCGAGTTGATCATCCGAAAAGGCTGCAACATTCAGCCGGGGCAATCGCTTTACCTGGGTGTGGACGCTGAATCGAGAGATTTCGCCATCAAGGTGGTGGAGGCGGCCTACCAGGCGGGGGCACGATTTGTTCATGTTGACCTGGGAGACGATCGTATCCAACGTTCCCGCATCTTGCATTCGCAACAGGAAGAGTTCCTCGACCATATTCCCCGTAGTTTACCGGTCCGCTTTGATGAGGCGGTGGAAGAGCAGGGAGCGATGTTGCGCCTGGTCGGTACTTCCGATCCAGAAGCTCTTTCTGGTCTCGATGCGGATCGAACCAATCGCTGTCGTATCGCCGGGCACAAGGCAGCAACACGCTTTTTCGATGATGGAATTGGAAGATCTGCAGTGCAATGGTGTGTCGCTTCTGCGGCGACCATCGGCTGGGCGGAATCGATCTTCGATCATCTCGATGGAGTGGCTGCCAGGGACGAACTCTGGAAACAACTCCTGACCATCGTACGGGCTGATCGCGAAGATTGTCTTGGCGCGTGGGAAGAGCACAATCGACAGCTCAAGAGTCGTGGAAAAGCACTCAATGAACTGAAGATTGAACGGCTGCGGTTCAACGGGCCGGGGACCGATCTGACCGTTGGACTCTCGCCAGCCGCTCGCTTCGAAGGCGGTGGTGCCATCAGTCAAAGAGGTCAGGAATTCATTCCCAATCTTCCCACTGAAGAGGTCTTCACCACTCCCGATTACCGCATGACCGAGGGCACGGCACAGGTGACGAGACCTTTCCTGGTCAACGGGACTCTGGTGGAGGGACTCAATCTCGAGTTCAAAGGTGGAGTTCTGAGCGATTTCAGCGCAGACAATGGTGGTGAGACCTTCCGCGCCTACATCGACAGCGACCCCGGGGCCAGGCGACTGGGCGAAGTGGCTCTGGTGGGAACCGATTCACCGGTATTTCAGAGCGGCCATGTATTCCGCGAAATTCTGCTCGATGAGAATGCTGCATGTCATGTTGCGGTAGGCAATGCCTACAAGACCTGTCTCGAAGGTGGAGTGGAGATGACTCCTGAGCAGTTGGAGGCGATCGGTTGGAATTCTTCGACCGCTCATACCGACATGATGATCAGCAACGAGGAGGTGAATGTGACCGCGGTCACCACTTCCGGTGACGAAGTGCCTTTGCTGGAGAACGGGGCCTGGGTATCGCAATGAGCAGGCGCATCGTCAAGATCGAGGCTGCTCCCCTTGATCTTGAACTGAAGGAGCCATTCGTCATCTCAGGTGGCGAATCGAGTCGAGTCGATCTGACATTGGTGCGAATGGAATTGTCGGATGGGACGGTGGGGCTTGGCGAGGCGGCTCCCTTCCCCGCCTACGATGGCCAGACCAGGACGGCGGCGCTGGAGGCGCTGGCGAGAGCCGCACCTGCCCTGATCGGACTGGACCCTCTCCTCTCTCATCGGATCCAGCAGAGTACCATCGAGGCGGCTCCTGGTTCCTCGAGCGCCCTCTGCGCCGTCGAGATGGCGGCGCTCGATGGATTTACTCGTCAGCAGCAGTGTTCGCTCCATCGCTTTGTCGGCTCAGCCAACGCTTCCCTCGTCACTGATCTGACCATCGTCGCGGGAGATCTCGACCACGCGTCTCGATCTGCCAGAGAAGCGAGCGCCGCTGGATTCAAGACACTCAAGATCAAGGTGGGGCGCGACGGCTTGGATCACGATCTGCAGCGGCTCGAGATGATCTCGCGCGCGGCACCCGACTGCGGACTGGTACTCGATGCTAACGGTGGCTACGAGGCGGCCGAGGCGCAGCAACTGATCGAGAAATCTCTCGCCGATGGAATCCCGATCCACATGCTGGAGCAGCCGGTGCCACAGGAGGACGAGACGGGAATGGCTCGATTGACCGCCCTCGGTCAGGTGGCGATCTGCGCCGATGAATCGTGCAGGAGCGCTGCCGATGCGATGCGTATCGTTCAGCACCGATTGGCCAATGTCATCAATATCAAGACGCAGAAGTGCGGCGTACTGGAAGCGATCCGAATTCATCAGATTGCCACCGCCGCAGGACTTTCGCTGATGATGGGCGGGATGGTCGAGTCACTGCTCTCGATGTCCTTCTCCGCACACCTGGCCCGAGGGCTCGGTGGGGTGCGCTGGATCGATCTCGATACACCGCTGTTCATCCGGGAGCATCCTTTTGTCGGTGGGATCGAATTCGATGGCGAATCCGTTACCCTGGATGAACAGAGATCAGGTCATGGTGTCGATTTGTCACCTGGCAACGATGCGTTTCCGGCGCTGTCCTGGAAAACACTGGCCGAGGAGAATGTCACATGAATCTGCTAGCCCTTTCGCTATGGATGTCGATCTTGTCGCAGGATCCTGTAACAGTGGATCCGGTTTCGCAGGAAGCGAAGAGCACCACGTCTCGCCTGGAGGCGCTGATCATCTTGCAGGAAATCTCCGGACGACCCGGTCGTCCAGACCAGGAAACAGAGATACAGCAGATGGTGCTGGCTTCCGATCGTGTGCTGCTGGAAGACCGACAGCGTGGCCTGTTTAACATCTTGCGTCTAGATGGGGATCAACCGCTACTGAGAGAAATTTCCGCGGACCGTTCCGTCTATCGTGAAAGCTCCGATCTCGGGCGGATCCAGAAGGACCGGTGGATCCAGGAGAAGCAACTGGAACTGCGTAGTCGAGATCTTTCCACGGCAGAACGAGAGCAGTTATTGAAAGCGAGCCACCTGCGACTGTCGGAGAGTGGCGAATTGATCCGGGAGATTCGCGTCGAACAGTCAGAAACCACCGAACAGCGATTGGGTCTTCCGGTACGATCGGTTCGGATCTACGAAAATGATCGATTGATCACTGACTTGCTGGTCGCGGACCTCGAGATGCCCTTTCCTCTGGCCAAGTTTCATCGCGCCAGTGGAGCCTTCGGAGCCGAGGTCCAGGGCGCACTGGAGAAGATCGAAGGGCTTCCTCTGGAGGGGGTCATTCATGTAGTGACTGCGACCTTGTCGCATCCCCTCACCTTCAAGGTCACCCAATGGGATCGACGATCGGTACCTGCTTCGTTGTTCGATGTTCCCGCTGGATGCGAGAAACTGGAGGAGAGTGCTTTCGTTCATTGCCCGATCTGTGGCCAACAAGTCGAACGAGAAGCATCCGCTGCCCGGGCACGTACCCGGCAAGGGGATTGGCTCTTCTTCGATCAGCGAGAGTGCTTCCAGAAGTGGCGAGTGGCTCGAAAGAATAAATCTTCGGGTCAGCGCTGAACTGGTGCAGGGCAGCTGTTCCTTGGAGCGTGGTCAGGATTCGAGTGCCTCGGTCAACTGGTCGAGATTGACCGGGTGTGACTCGAGCGCCTGGCGGACGATCGACCCGATTCGTTGCAGAGCGGCGTTGTCGACTCCTTCGACGCGCACCGTCAGATTCGCCGTCGTATTGGAAGCACGGATCAGCATCCATCCATCATCGAAGGAGAGCCGGACTCCATCGAGGTCGATCAGGGTGCCACCGCTGGGATCCTTCCGAAATTGCTCCACCAGCGCGGAGACCACCTGGAACTTGTGTGCCTCCGAGACCGGAATTTTGACCTCCGGTGTCGCCTTCATCTCGGGAATACCGTCGAACAGGTCGGAGCATTGACCACCCTGGGAAGCGATGATCTCGAGTGTCAGTAAAGCGGCAAAGAAGGCGTCGTCGAAGCCGTCTCCGCCATGCTTCACACAGATGTGCCCCGACAGTTCGCCCGCGAGAATCGCTCCCGTCTCCTTCATCTTTTCCTTGATGATGGAGTGACCCGTCTTGCTGAGTATCGGTATTCCTCCGGCCTTTTTGATCAGATCAGGCAAGTAGTCGGAGCATTTGACATCATAGATGATCTTGCCCCCTGGGACCTGGGCGAGCAGGTGGCGGGCGAAGGCGACCAGTAAATGATCAGCGGATCTCTTCCTGCCCTTCTCATCGATCACTCCGACTCGATCGGAGTCACCGTCGAAGCCGAAGCCACACTGGAAATCTCCCGCCGCAACCTTGTCACATAGATTCTTCATGTAGCGAGGAACTTCCGGGTCGGGAAGGTGATTGGGAAAGGTTCCATCGGGCTCGGGGTAAAGGGCGTCCACCTCGATCCCGAGTGCTTCAAAGAGTGGAATGGCGACAGGCCCTGCCGTGCCATTGCCGCAATCGATGGCGACCTTGAATCCGTCGGGGAACTGGAAGCGCTCGGTCCGGTTGGCGATGTAGGGCTGGATGACTTCGGCTGAAGTCGCCTGGCCTGGTGTCTCGACCGCACGAGCATCGTTGGCGATGTTGCGAAGGGTCTGCAGTTCATCCCCCCAGATCGGCATCACACCGCGGGTGATTTTCAGCCCGTTGTATTCGACTGGATTGTGGCTGCCGGTGATCATCACTCCGCCATCTGCACCCAGGTGCTGGACTGCCCAGTAGAGCAAGGGAGTCGGAACCTCTCCCACCTCGATGACATCGAGTCCTGCTTTCAGCAGGCCATCTCGGACTCGGGCGGCGAAGGGCGCACTGGAATCGCGGATATCGTGACCGACGGCGACAGAGCGGCTCCCCTCGGAGGAGAGTAACTGGCCCAGCCCGAGTCCAATCTGTTCGACGATCTCCTCGGTCAGGTCTTCTCCAACGATGCCACGGATGTCATAGGTTCTGAAGATTCGCTCGGGAAGTTCCGCTGGGTCCATGATGACTCTCCTTTGCTCAGATCATGAAGGAAATGGGGGGGCGGTTGCAAGGGCTCCCGCTGTCCAGACGTGGATTGTTCCGCTATCCTCTCCAGCAATTCTCCAGGTGGAAATAGAGGTGGCATGATCTTGCGATCAATTCAAGGCTGGCTGGTGCTGATCAGTCTCTGGTGTGGGGTTCTCGTCCAGGCAGATGATCATCTGGTGGTACTGCACGTCAACGACATGCATGGACAGTTACTCCCTCGGAAAAGTGGTGAGAATCTCAGTGGCGGAATGGCCGGGATGGGCCAATTGGTCTCGTCGGTACGCGACGAGGTGGGTAACGAGAATGTGTTGCTGCTCGATGCTGGCGACTGGTTCCAGGGAACTCCAGAAGGCGCCAGCGACGGCGGCCTTCAGATGATCCGAGCGATGGAGTGCCTCCAGTTCGATGCCATGACCCTGGGCAACCACGATTTCGATTATGGAATAGACAACCTGCTGAATCTGATCAATGCCACGACCATTCCGGTGATCGCATCGAATGTGACCGAGTCTTCGGGACGCCTACAACAGGTGGTACTGCGTGATCACATCATCGAGCGCGGTGGATTCCGCGTCGGATTGATTGGAATCTTGACACCGGACGCGCCCAACATCATCGCTCCTGTAGCGGGCAAAAAGTTACAGGTAGCCCCGCTGGCTGACGCGGTGAGAAAAGCGAGAGATCGCCTCCGGCAACAGGGTGCCGATCTGATGGTGGTTCTCTCTCATAGCGGAGTGAAACTGGAAAGAGCGCTCGCCGGAGAAGTCGAGGGTCTCGACCTCATCGTCGGCGGGCACTCCCATACCCTGGTTGATCCACCCTGGATAGAACCGGTCCATGGCACGGTGGTGGCCCAGGTGGGAGCCAAGACTCGCCATCTCGGGCGCGTCGAATTCACACGCAAGGGCAAGAGCGAGTCCGTGGGCCACAGGCAGACCTTCACCGTATCCACGTCGGTGGTGGCTGTCGAAGCCCTCTCCGTTGCGACCGATCAGAAATTGGGAGCTCTGCTCGCTGCGGTGAATGCCACGGTCGGCGAGAAGATGAATCGCAAGGTGGGAGAATCCCCGGTGGCTTTACACAGTGGGGGGCACAAGGAGAGTGGAGCGGTCTCCTCGCCACTGGGTCGCTGGATCTGTGATTCGATGGCGGAAGCGGCAGGTGTCTCTGCTTCTTTCCACAATCATGGTGGAATCCGTGACGACTTGCCTTCTGGAGAAGTGCTGTACCGCGATCTCTTCGAGATCTCGCCCTTTGGCAATCGCGTGACGGTGGTGACCTTGACCGGCAAGCAGTTGAAGCAACTGGTCGTTCAGTCCCTCACCACCGAGGGAAGAGGGGTCGACTTCCACGGAATTCGGGTGCAGGTGGCAGAGGCGGACGGAGGTCCGGTCGAGGTCGACCAGATCCTTCTCCAGGGCGCTCCCATTACCGATCAACAGCAATTTCGCATCGCCACCAACGATTACCTTGCCAGCGGTGGGGATGGTTGGGATCTGCTGGCTGCCGCTCCCAAGGAGGATGGTGGATTGTCGGTGCTGGAAGCGACCGAGCGGGCGCTGGAGCAGGCGGACTCCGCCGATCGGATCTATGCTTCCATCCAAGCTGAGGTTTACATCTCATCAGCGTCCGATGGGGGAGAGGGGGATCACTGGCTCGATCGTGCCCGCAGCCTGCTGGGCCTGCTGGTTCTGGTCGCACTCTGCTGGGCGATTTCGACCCGTCGTGCTGAAGTTCGCTGGCGTACGGTGTACTGGGGGGTGGGGCTGCAACTGCTGCTGGCGTTGGTGATCCTGCGAACTGATTGGGGCACTTCCATCACCTCTGGTGCCAAGGAGATCTTCCAGGGGATCCTCGACTTCTCCCAGGTCGGGACCGCCATGGTCTTCGGTACCTTGGCGTCGGCGACCGGTGTTGGATTCCAGCTGTGGATCGTCTTGCTCGGAACCATCATCTTTGTCTCGGCATTGATGGCGATCTTTTATCACATCGGTTTGCTGCAGGTCGTCGTGTGGCTGATCGCTCGTTTGATGCAAATGACGATGAAGACCAGCGGTCCTGAATCTCTCGCTGCCGCAGCCAACATATTCGCCGGGCAAACTGAAGCACCACTGGTGATCCGCCCTTATCTGAAAACGATGACTAACTCCGAGGTGATGGCACTGATGACTGGAGGCATGGCGACCGTGGCGGGGAGTGTTTTTGCCGCCTATGTCAGTCTCGGAATCGACGCCGGTCACCTGCTGGCGGCCAGTTTCATGTCGGCGCCTGCGGCCTTGGTGGCGGCCAAGTTGATGGTCCCCGAGAAGAAGGATCTAGGTGACCCCACAGCGGCCAAACTGGAAATCCACCGCTCCGACTCCAATCTGCTCGATGCTGCCTGTCGAGGAACCAGTGAAGGGTTGACCCTGGCACTCAATGTCATCGCGATGTTGATCGCATTCGTGGCCATCGTGGCACTGGCCAATGCATCACTCGCCTGGTTGACCCAGCACATCTCCTACTGGGCACTCTCCTTGGTAAATATGGTGAGCCAGGGAGATCACGCCGTGCTGGCGGAATCACCCTACTTCAACCTACAAGATGTCTTCGGGTGGATCTTCTATCCCTTTGCCTGGTTGCTGGGGGTCGACTTCAAGGATGTGCCAGCGGTCGCTTCGCTGATCGGAATGAAGACGGTGCTCAACGAGTTCGTGGCCTTTATCGAACTCTCCGGGGTCGACACCCTCAGTGAGCGCTCTCGAGCCATCACCACCTATGCCCTTTGTGGATTCGCTAACTTTGCCAGCGTGGCGATCCAGATCGGTGGAATCTCATCGCTCGAGCCTTCCTTGCGACCGCGCCTCTCCTCTTTGGGATTGAGAGCATTGGTCGGTGGTACCGTCGCAGCGCTGATGACCGGTTGCGTTGCCGGAATCGTCATGCCGTGACGGAACGATTCGATGCCCAGGCGGCTTGTCGGTGGATTCGCGATCAGTGGTGCGAACTGGCACCCGATGGTCTGCAGGACTGGTCCGAGGTCGGTCCCGATGTCGGTATCGTGCTCGGTTCGGGGATCCAGTTTCCCGCCGATGGCTGGACCGAATATTGCCGCGTCGCGGTCGGTGACATTCCCGGGATGCCATCGCCCTCGGTGGCCGGGCATGGGGGTGAGTGGATCCTCGGCGAGGTCGGAGGATCGACGATACTTCTGCTCGGTGGTCGGGTTCATCTGTATGAGGGATACGATGTGGAAGAGGTGGTGCGGGGAATCCGCGTGCTCGCAGCTCTTGGTGCCCGAGGGTTGATCCTGACCAATGCCGCCGGTGGCGTCCGTGAGGGCTGGAGTCCCGGACAAGTGGTCGCCATCGAGGATCATATCAACCTGCAGGGGGTGACTCCGAAGATGGGAATCGAGGCCGCTTCGAGGATTCGCAATCAGACCGGTCTCTTCGACCAGCACTGGATCGATCGAACCGAGCGGTGCTACCGCAACGATTCCAAGGCTGGAGCGACCGATGGTTTCCCCCGTGGAAATTACGCAGGTCTGCCTGGACCCACCTACGAGACCCCTGCGGAGGTACGGATGCTGCGCAAACTCGGCGCAGACCTGGTCGGCATGTCGACCATCCAGGAGGCGATGGTGGCGGTGGATTGTGGTCTTCGTGTGCAAGGGTTTTCGCTGGTGACCAACCTGGCGGCGGGGATGTCGGGGCAGCCGCTGAGCCATGAAGAGGTGATGGAGACGGGGCGCAGATCGCGCGGGCGATTGCTGAGAATCGTCGATGCCGCCATCTCTACGCTGGACCCCGATCCGTCGCAGGTCAAGCCCGGGTAATGTCTCGTCTCAGTCGATGCTCAGTAGTGCGTCGAGTGCCACCTCGACGCAGCGATCTTCCAGTGCCGGTTTTTCCGCGACCGGGACAAACTCATCGTGATGGCGACGGCCAAAGACGGTGCAAACGCACCCCGCTCTCCAGCCCTTCACCGAGGCCAGCGTGAAGAGGGCCGAAGCCTCCATCTCCATGTTGGCGACACCGATGCGGGCCAACTCCTCGATCACGTCGGGGTGGCGTGGGGGAAACCCATTCACGTTTCGTCCCTGGGCGCCGTAGAAACCGGGTGCGGTGGCGGTGATCCCGAGGTGGACCGGGTACTCCTTCTGGCGCGCTTGCTGCAGTAATGCCTGGATCACATCCGGATGAGAGACGCTGGGGTAACCCTCGGGAACGAAGGTGGTGGAGGTATTCTCCATCCGAACCGCTCCCCAACTGACCACCAGGTCGCCCAGTTGAATCTTCGGGTCGAGACCGCCACAGGAGCCTGCTCGGATCAGTACCGGGTCGTCGACGATGGCGGCCAGTTCTACCATCGCGATCTCGATGTTGCTGGCGCCGATGCCGGTGGCCATCAGGGTCACCCGCTCACCACGCCATTCTCCGGTGATGGTCAGATATTCGCGACAGCTCCATTCGCCCTCGATACTATCGAGTCGAGCGGCGCTTCGTCGTACTCGTTCGGGATCTCCGGCGAGCAAGATTTTTTCAGCGGCATCTCCCCGGGAGAGACCGATATGATACTGGCGATCGGTGTCGTCTTGGTGCTGGGACATCTGTTCCTCCAGGTCATGTGGATGTTCGACCAAGATAAGCAACTCGAGCCGATTCATCACCCATAAGCCCATATTCATCCAGATCCTAGGCGATGGAACTGAAGAAGGAGGCATGATACCTTGAGAGTGCCCGGAAGGTGGCTTCCTGGGCCCGTACTCCGATCCAGTTCCGATCGCGAGTCTCATTCGTCAATAGAGCACCCCGCCAAGGGTCCCCATGGAGGAATCATGATCTACCAAAATCGTTCAACCAGAGGTTCACTGGCTCTTCTGTGGATCACAATGGTGTGCGGAATCTTTTCCTTCGCCGTGCTGGATGCGACCAGTGCTCCCGATTCCAAAGAGATCAAGAAACTGGCCAAGAGTTTTCGTAAAGCGGTCCAGGGCGATAATGCCGATAATGCCATCGATATTGCCCGGCAGATCGCTGCCTATGGCACCGAGGATGCGGTCGAGACGCTGTACGATCTGGGCTTCAAGGATGGACGGAATCCAACAGTCTACAGCACCATCTGTGAGGAACTGTCTCGCATGGATGGTTGTGTCGATTTCATCTCCGAGCGATACACTAAATTGCGCAGCAAAAGCGATTTCCGCGAGCGCGTCTACCTGACCGACATTCTCTCCTTCCCCACCAACAAGCGCGGGAAGATCAATGACGAGATCATGAAACTGGGCAAGCAACTCCAGGATATCGAGAATGACGGATTGCCCCCCGGTGCTGATCCAGGAATTCCCGATCGGTTGAAGCAGCAGCAAGAGGCACTGAAGAAACAATTGCAGCGGCTGCGAGGGATCGACAATGACGCCGCCTTGAAACTGCTGTGCTCCTTCCTCGAGGATAAATCCCCCTTTGTCCAGGGAGCCGCGGTGGAAGGTTTCCGTAAGAGCCAGAGTGCCATCGGCGTCGAGCCGATGATCAAACTACTGGAGAAACTGGTCAAGAAACGCAAGGACGTGCTCTACCACCAGGTGCGAGATTCACTGTGGGAGTTGACCGGACAGGACTTCGATCTGATCGAGGAGTGGCACTCCTGGTGGGAGCCACGTCAGGACACCTTTGACCCGATGGAGGAGACCCACGACGGAAAGACCGGAGTCAAGCGCAAGCGCCGTGGAAATGATCCCGAATTCTGGGGCGTTCCTGTCGAATCAAAGAACATCGTCTTCGTCATCGATACCTCCGGTTCGATGCGGTATGTCCACAAGGATGATATTCCTGGCCTCGGTCGAGGCGATGGCTCCGATGGAGGAGGTTCCTCCGGTGGTGGCCAGATGACCCAGGAACAGATTCGCCTCGCCAAGTTCTGGTCCCGGATGGAGATGGCCAAGCGAGAATTGCGCAAGGTACTGAAGAAGATGTCCAAGGATGCCGCCTTCAATTGCGTTCGCTTTGACACGACCGTCAGCAAGTTCAAGAAGAAGGCGACTCCCGCCAGCACCGGCAACAAGAAGTCGGCGTTGAAGTGGGTCGATGGAATCAAGCACAACGGCAATACCAACACCCTGGATGCACTGGTCGAGGCGTTCATGCAGGATCCACGAACCAACACGATATTCTTCCTCTCCGATGGACTTCCATCGAAGGATGGCAAGGTGAAGGACCCGACCAGTCCGATTCTCGACAAGGTTTTCGAGTTGAACCGGTTCCGCAAGATCAAGATCCATTGTTTTGGTTTTCACCCCTTCACCCAGGGGGGGCAACAGATGGGGGATCTGGCCCAGGCCAACAGTTGGTTGAAAAGGCTGGCTGAGGAGACTGGCGGGACCTACACCGACATGAAGGTGGATAACAAGTTGAATCCCGATAATCCCGGAGACTGACCCTTTTCTAACGGTTCACCATCGACAAGCCCCTGCTACGGAGAGTCCGTAGCAGGGGCTTTTTCGTCGCTATCTCGTACGGTACGAGAAGCACCATTCGAGACGCACGGTATTGTAGGTGCAATGCTAGTCGCGGATGATGCGGATCATCGCCCAGTTGGCGCGGTCGAGGATGTGATGTCCAGGACCGAGGTCGACCCTCAGCGTGAACTTCTCCGCCCCCTTCAGGTCGATCCGGAAATCGACGCCAGGATCTTTCCAGGACAGGGTGCCACCATCAAACTTCTTCACTCCATCGACCAGGATGGAGAAGTCGGCACAGCCGATCCCCGGCTCCTCATCCGGCGGACGACTGCTGGCATCGATCCCGGCGATTCCGACCAGGGTGCGATCTCCCTCTTCGACCGAAAAGGTCAGATGGCTGCGGGAATGGACGCCGATTCCTGAAGAAAATCGTCGTGCCCCGATCTGCAGCGGCTGTCCCAGTACATTGAGATCTTTCCGCCAGGTCCATGGGAACCAGTCCGATTGGGGAAGTCCTTCATCGACTTTCAGCGGTGGCCGCTGGGTCAGGGGGATGATCCGCTCCAGTTCAAAATGGATCTGCACCACCTGAGAGTTAGGGATGGCGAGTTCCTGTCGATCGGACTGTCGCAGTCTCAGAGAAGTCGGATCCAGTTGGAGGAGTGCGCCATAGATCTCGCTTCCTGCGACCGTCTGCACTCGCACCGGCAACTGATGGTCGGTCGGTGGGGGGCGATCTGTGGGGATCTCGATCAGTCGGAACGCAAACAATTTGGACCAGGGAATTGTCAGCGGCCCCAGCGAAGGATCATCGAAGAGCACTCCTTCGACCAGCAGCGACTCGAGGATCCCGGTCAGCAGCGCCCCATCACTGGTCAGCAACTGGTCAGAATCGGCGATCGGATCGGGGAAGGGCGTCGCAGGAGATTGGTGGGTCCGGTATTCCGCCAGATCTTCGAGGGAGATAGTCATCGGTGCCGGCAGTGAGGGGCTTTGCCACTGGATCGTTTCTCCACTGGGATCGCCGTCTCGCTGTAACTCTCCCCTCCAGAGGGTTCCATTTCGCAGCAGGATTTGCTCCCTGGGCTGCCGTTGGAACTTGTGAGAGGGGAATCGAATCGACAGGATATCGCGCATCTCGACCGTACTTCCGGCCACTTCTATGCCCGTCAGGTCGCCACTGAAGGTCGGATGGGGAGCTTTGATCTCGCCCAGGACTGTCTCGATCACCACATCCATCCCACCGACCTCGATCCCGCCGACATCCGCTGGCAGTGAATTGGATAGAGGGGACGATGGATCGGGTGACTCTGGACCGCTTGGATTCAGATGGCTTGGTTCCGAAAATGACGAGGATCCGTGAAGACCCGAATGGGGGAGGATCAGGCCAAGAGACAGCACCAATTTTCTGGCTGCGGCCCAATTCGATCTAGCTACGTTTTTCATCGACTCCCTTCCCGAGGATGTCGTGGAACTCGAAGGTGGGACCTTGGCCTCCATGATGATGTCCGATTCGCAACAACGCAACGCACGCTTCTTGACCGACTCGCTTTGCTCACCTATTCTCCCTGAGGTACATGCCGTGAGATCATAAGGGGGAATCTTGAATCGTAGAGATGAATCGAGCATGTTCGAAGTGCTGCGTGAGCAGAAGAACCCGCCCCCATTGCGGGAGCAGAAGAACCGGCCCCCATTGCGGGAGCCCTCCGGTTCAGAGCAGACGGAATCAGACCCTTCGGTCTCTTCCCTATCTTCTTCGACATCTAAGGATCCTGTCGTCCCCGGTTCTCGCCGACGGGTCAATTTCGATGATCGAGCCAAGCAGATTCCTCAAACTCGCCAATTGCCAGAGATCCCGGCGGCGAGTTCCTCCGGAGAATATGACAGTTTGCCCCCTACAAGAGACACCTTTCTGTCAGAAACCGTCGAGATCCGCCGTTCCACCCTGCTCGTTTTCGGGATCGCCGCTCTGTTATTGATGGCGCTCTCTTACATGTCCGGTAATAGCACTGCTCCGGTGCAAGAGCCCGCAGGAATCGCAGAGATGGACAGGACGCCCCTGAGCGAAGATTCCAGCTGGCCGTTGCTCGACCCGGAACCTGGAGGTCGTCCTGCCATCCGGAACATCGTCCAGCAGGCGGTCGCTCCCAGTGCCACCGATTCGGAAGTCGATGCGAGCGTGGTCCCTGCAGTGACTTCGGATCCGGATGTGGAGATGGTCCCGCCGCAGCAAAGTCTATATGCGGTGTGGATTGGACAGCACCTCAGCAAGGACCCTGCGGTGATCGACAAGTTGGTTCAGTATGTGGATTCCGGATTGACCACGGCGAGAGCACGAGTTCGTATCAGCGAATCGGGCGCCGGGAAACGGTTTTTCAGCGTCTTCGTCGGACCTTTTGAAGATCTTGACGCCGCTCGATCTGCGCTGCGAGAAATCCAGGTGCTTCGACCACACCAGGGTGTCCGGTTCCGCGATGCTTTCCCGACCAAGATGGTGTTCACTTCGGATGAACTCCAGAAATTCCAGACGGGTTACTGATCCTTGGCTCGCTTCGTACCACAGTGCTACCCCTGCGCTCTTCGAAGAGCACTCTGTACCGCAGAACGCATCAGTGATGATGATTGGCTGCAGCAGAAAGTGGTCGATGAATCGATGAGAATCCTCCACGAATCGGAAACGGGTCAGTCTCCTGCCGAGATGGTCGGGGGGCTGCTGAAAAGGGTCCATTCAGTGCTGGGATCGGGTGACCCGTGGAGAGAACTCAGGGAACGCTGGTCCGCCGAGATGCTGGAGACTTTGCCCGGGATGCGCCAGCAGGTAGCGGAGTCGCCAGATCCGCTGGGGCGGGCACTTCTGCTCTCTGCGCGCTGTAATGTTTTCGCCAATGAGATCCTCCAGTCGAAGGCGATCCGCGAAGATCTGAGGAAATTGGGGATGCGAGCTGGCGATGTGGCAGATACCGAATTTGTCCACGATGAGCGGAATTCGCTCGATCGGATCGTCTCCGGGGCCTCCAGGCTGTTGTTCATCCATGATACTGCGCCTGAATTACCGGCAGATCTGGTCCTACTGGAGCAGTTGAAAAAGGCTCGCCCCGGGCTACAGATCACCAGCGTCCTCTGTGAGTCTCCGATGCTGCTGAAAGCGTGTCAGGAAGACGCTGATCGAGTCGACCTGGTCGGAGAGCAAGGTGCGGATGACCTCTTTACCTCGCCTGGAGAAAGTCTGGGTTTGCTGCCGGACGAAGTGAGTGAGCCGTTACGGCAACGGATGGATCAGGCCGATTTGATCATCGCCAAGGGGTCGTCCCATCATCAGACCCTGGCTTCGAGCGGATTGCCGGTCTTTTTCCTGATCAGAGCCAAGTGCCCCGTCACCGCAGCGGCTCAGAGTTGCCGGATCGGCGAACTGCTACTGATCCGCTCCGACTGACTCGTTGGAATCCACGAATGCGGGCCCCTCGACCTCATCTGAGACTTCGCATGCGCCTGACTGAGGATTCGTGATCCGAGATGGGTGGGCTGCGTTGACACGCAGTGCCTCTCCACATAGGATCAACCGACTCTTGGTGACCTAATTGATATTTTTGGTGCCAAGGAATATTAAGATCTGAAACGCCACCGACCATCGACCGATGGAGCGGGAGTTTTGGACCGAGTGGGTGTCGAAGTACACCCGCAAGAAAAGGGGAAGGAGGATCACCATCCAATACGCAGTCGAACACTCAGGACAGATGAATTCCACGTCTATGAATGCCGCACGAATGAAAGACACATCGACTATGGATATCTCAACATCTGTTGCGCTGGACTCGAGAGAATACTCGAACAGTATCGATGCCAAGGTGACGAAGTCCTCCTTTTCGAATTTCAGATCGATGGTCAGATGCTCCATCGGAATCGTTTCCCTGCTGCTGGTGATCGGAACTTCGATCCACGCTCAGGACGATCCGGTGAGAGGACAGCCGACTCTTCAACCCTGGATGGGTGAAGTGACGGGGAGTGTGGTCAATATCAGAACCGGTCCTTCTACCAATCATCTTGCCTTCTTCCAGTTGCGCGGAGGGGTTCCCCTCATCGCCCTGGGTGGTCAAGGAGATTGGGTCGAAGTAGCGGTGCCGGCCGATCGGCCGGTCTGGGTACATGGTGATTATTTGGCGTCGGATGGGGATTCGCTCCGTGTCACAGGCAGTCGTGTGAGAATTCGTGCTTCTGCCGGCACTAAACATGCACCGCTCGGTCTGACCGAGCCGGGGCAGGGATTGATTCCCACTGGTAAAACCGATGCAAACGGAGATTGGGTCGAAGTGTTTGCGCCTCTCAATGCGCATGCTTGGATTCACGGAGACTATATTCGTCGCAGTCAGACAGAGGTCCAGGCGCTGCACCTATCGAGGCAGCATCAGCAACTTCGAAGTATGGGAAACAAAGTAAGCGGAGGATCGGTCAAGCCTGTCGGGAACCAACCCGATGTTGAACCGATTGCCGGAGGAGACCCAGGACAGGGTGCAGGTCAGACTGCACCCGAGGATGTTCTGGATCCAAACACTGTCAAGATTCCTGCGTTTGAGTCGGCGAAACTAAAGAGATTGTTCGAAGAATTTCGCACTGAAACGCAAAAGAACCCCGTTGAGTGGAACTTCCGTTCGTTACTGGATCAGATGAAAGTCATCGAGAATTCCAGTGAAGATATCGGAGAAGTCGAGGTGGTCCGAGATCTCTCGAGGACCATTCAGGAACACTTCATGCCATTACATCGCCGTCTGGTGGATATCAAGCGGCAACAGGAAAAGGCCAAGACCGAGCGAGAGCTCGCCAAGGCCAAAGAGAACGAAATTTTGCGAAGGACGGGACATCGCAGCACAAACCCTGGAGTTAAATATCAGGCGGTAGGCTGGGTCGTGCCCCTCGGGAAACACCGGGACGTCGAGGCGACACACAAGTTGATGAAGGGGAATCAACTCCTCTTCTACCTTGACGGCGGCAAATTGAAACTTGATGCATACGTGAATAAAAGAGTTGGTATCGTCGGGACTGTTGAAGAACAGGATCCCAGTACAGGAGCCCGGCTCATCCGAATCCGTAGTATCGAGGTTTTGTCGCAGTAGCCCCTCGGGGCCGCCTTCCTCTGGTTTTTCCCCTGCAGCGCCTTCTGCGGGAGGAATGAATTGCATAATTTAGCTTCACTGGTTCCGGTCCTTTTACAGGCCGATTCCAACACGAACGCGATGATCATCTCTGTGGGGCTGATCCTGGCTGCGTTGGTGGTGATTGCCATCATGACCCAACGATCTCAAGCTCGCATACGCGAAGAGCGCCGCGTCTTGCTCGATGAGGCCCGGTCGGAGGCGGACAGGATCCGCAAGGACACCCGCGAGGAGACCCAGGATTGGGTCAAGCACCAGCGTAGCGATGTCCTCCAGCAGCAACGTGATCTGCGGGATGAGACCAAGGAGTCCGAAAACCAGCTGGGCAAGCGCGAGGATGGTCTGGAGCGCCGGATGGCTCTTCTTACCAAGAAGGAAACCAGCCTCCAATCCGAGGAATCCAATCTCACCAACAGGCAGCAGCGGATCAGCACCAGAGAAGAAGAACTGGATGAGGTCCTCGATCAGGAACGTGAAAACCTCGAGCGGATCGCTGACATGACTCGTGAGGAAGCTCGCACTTCTTTGGTCACGAAGATGGAGCGAGAAGTCGAACATGAAGGAGATATCCTCATCCAGAGGATGGTGGAACGGGTCAAGGAAACAGCGGACTCCAAGGCGAGAGATATTCTAGCCTCCACCCTTCAGCGAATCTCATCCGGATACTGTCAAGAGTCCACCGTTACCACTGTCGATATCGCATCCGACGACATGAAAGGTCGAATCATCGGCCGTGAGGGTCGCAACATTCGTGCATTCGAAAAGGCCACCGGCGTCGATGTGATCGTCGATGACAGTCCAGGAGTGATCACTCTCTCCTGTTTCGATCCGATACGGCGTGAGATGGGGGGGCGTGCACTCAACAAACTCCTGGCCGATGGTCGGATACATCCGAGCCGTATCGAAGAGGTGGTGGCGGAAGCGAAGAAGTCACTCAACGAAGAGATCCAGAAGACAGGTGTCCAGGTCTCCTATGACCTCGATCTTCCCGGTGTTCATCCTAAACTGGTGACGATGCTGGGGCGACTCAAGTACCGGACATCCTACGGCCAGAACATGCTCTCCCATTCAGTGGAGTGTGCTCAGATCTGCGGGATGATTGCTGCCGAGTTCGGTCTCGACCAGGATCTGGCAAAGCGCTGTGGGCTATTTCACGACATCGGCAAGGCGGTCGATCACCAGTACGAGGGTGGGCATCCTGAAATTGGAGCGACCATTCTCAAGAGGTTCGACGAGCCGAAAGAGGTCGTCAACTCTGCCGCCAGTCACCATAACGATGTCCCGCAAGAGAGCCTCTATGCAGTATTGGTCCAAGCGGCGGATTCTGTTAGCGGTAGCCGTCCAGGAGCGAGAGGGGAATCCCTCGATCGCTATGTCGAACGTCTTGAGAAACTGGAGGGCCTGGTGAATTCCTTTGCGGGAGTCTCCAATGCCCAGGCGATTCAAGCGGGCCGCGAGGTGCGTGTGTTCGTCAATGCGCACAAGGTCAACGACAAGAAGGCGGTTCGATTGGCTCATGAAGTGGCCAAGCAGATCGAAGATCAGTTGACCTACCCCGGGGAGATTAAAATTACACTGATTCGGGAAACTAGAGTGGTTGAGTATGCCCGCTGATGGTTCCGACATTCGAATCTTGCTGATCGGTGACATCGTCGGCAAGCCAGGCAGGAAAATTGTACAAGGAATGCTGCCAGGCCTGCGTGAGTCACTCGATCTCGATCTGGTCATCGCCAACGCCGAGAATTCTGCGGCAGGATCAGGGATTACTCCCAAGATCTTTGCCGACCTTCGAACAGCAGGGGTCGACCTGATGACCCTCGGGGATCATGCGTGGAAGCGCAGGGATAACCTCGAAGTGCTGGAAAAGGAACCTCTCTGCCTGCGTCCTCACAATTATCCTGAGGAGGCTCTGGGCACCGGATGGACAGTGGTGGAGACCGCTGCTGGAGTGCCGGTGGCTCACGTCATCGTTCTCGGGCGAGTCTTCATGGACTCGGTCTCTTGTCCATTCCGCACCGTCGATGCCGTTCTCCAGGAAATCCCCGAAGATGTGAAGATCCGCATCGTCGAGTTCCACGCAGAGGCGACCAGCGAGAAACAGGCTGCCGGATGGCATTTCGATGGTCGTGTCACAGCAGTGGTCGGCACTCACACTCATGTCCTGACTGCCGATGCGAGAATCCTCCCGGGTGGAACCGGATATCTTACCGATATGGGAATGACCGGACCTTACGATGGAGTCATCGGGCGCGATGCGAAGCCGGTACTCCACAAGTTTCTCACCTCGATGCATGCTCCATTCACAGTTGCCGAAAAGAATGCTCACCTCTGTGGCGTGTTGCTCACGGTCGACCCCTCCTCGGGAAGACCGACATCTTTCCGCAGCGTTGATATTGCTGAAACGGCGGATGGCGCCTTCTGCCACGATGTCGTTGAGGGGCCCGATTTGACCACCTAGTCAGGTTCTCCTCCTGGCCATCTCGATTCCTGATATCATCCCTGGATGTACTTGGAGGTGATGTGCGCGTACTGGTACAGCGAGTTCTTGAAGCACGGGTCGAGGTGGATGGCCAAACGGTCGGTTCCGTCGATACCGGGCTGTTACTGCTGGTGGGCATCGGCGCTGGGGATGGTCCGATGGAGATGGATTGGATGGCCCGCAAGGTCGCTGGGCTTCGGATCTTTTCCGATGCTGAAGGGCAGATGAATCTCGATCTTACTCAGGTCGAGGGGGGCATCCTGGCAGTGAGTCAATTCACCTTGTATGGAGATTGTCGAAAGGGCCGTCGCCCCTCCTTCATCGACGCTCTGGAACCTGGACAGGCGGAACCGTTGTTTGAGAAGTTTGTCGAGAACCTTCGGCACCTGGGCATTTCCCGGGTGGATACGGGACTCTTCGGAGCCGACATGAAGGTACACCTGGTCAACGATGGGCCGGTCACTTTCTGGATCGAACGTGAGGCGGTCAGTTGAGGGACGGATTCACAGATCATTATCTGATTCTCGGTGTCGATCCTGATTGCCGGGACGAAGAGATCCGCAAAGCGTTTCGTAAACGCTTGCTGGAGGTCCACCCGGACAAGACTGAGCATCCGAAGGATCCGGAGGAGATGCGTGCGCTACTACTGGCGTTCGAGGTTCTCTCCGATAACGATCGACGCGATTCTTACGACAACATGTGGAAGGTCGTAGCCGGAAAGGATCCGAAACTCTCCTCCATCCCTCATGTCACGGAAAGTGGCAGGCCGGCGGCGCGTGTGAGGTCTGTTTTCTTCTTGTTGCTGGAACAGCGCAACGAAGAGGCCCTCGAGCGACTGGCGGAGCTGGAACCTGGAAGTCGCTTACTGCTCAGGAATCACCTCGATTCCGGCGAGTTCGTAGATGCATGCTTCTTGCTGGGGGAGATCGATGAAGGACGTAAGAACTGGAATGGTGCGCTGGAGTGGTTCGAGGAATTGATTCGGGTCGAGCAGACTCGGAACTCCAAACGGCCCTGTTATTCTGAAGCCCTGGAACGAGCCAAGAAGTTGCTGTTAAAGCGCACGACTGGACGGCTCGATCCCCGAGTCGGTCTAGAATATCTGCGGCGAGCAGAGATCCTTGGACTCGATCGGGCCGGTCATGCGGAAGTCGCCAAGAAAAGAGCCGGTTGCTACCTCGAGATGGAGATGAAGGTAGAGGCGTCCAAGCACTTCAAGGAGTTCATGAGGCTTCAACCACGAGCCAAGGGTGTCGATCGATTGAAATCCGCTCTGCAGGGATACCTGGACGATGAGTGATTCACTACATGTGGTCATCCTCGCGGGAGGATGTGGGCAACGTCTCTGGCCCTGGAGCCGCAAGGATCGGCCGAAACCTTGCCTGCCACTGATGAATGACAGTTCACTGCTCGAACAGACCATCCTCCGAGCCTCGCAATTTACATCCCGGGAGAAGATTCATCTGGTGGCCGGACCAGGCCTGATCGATTGGGCCGGACCGTGTCAGTTCATCGAGGAGTCTGTGGGGCGCAATACTGCACCCGCCATCGTGTCGGCAGTGACATCGATAGCAGAACGCGATCCAGAAGCGATGATTCTGGTGTTCCCGGCAGACCATCACGTGGAAGACTCCGATCGATATTTTCAGATCATGAAGGACACCATCGATGAAGCGGATTCTGCAGAGGATCGGCTCTGGTTGTTTGGTTCAGAGGCTCCATCGGATCGTCGTTTCGGTTCTATCATTCCGCAATCTGTCGGATCGGTTTCTCCGGTACTCGAATTCGTGGAGAAGCCAGCGGCCATCGATCAGGCACGGCTCGACGAGGCTGGAGCCTTGAGGAACTGCGGAGTGTTTCTCTTTCGAGCTCGATTCTTGCTCGAACTGGTGGCCAAGACACTGCAGCAGTCAGGGGACTCTCATTCTTCGGGGAAGGAGCAGATCCCCGCGCTTTCCCTGGATCATTTGCTCTTATCACGGGAACAGATCCAACCCCATCTGATGGTGACTCGGATGGATCCGATCTGGCATGATCTGGGCTCCTGGCCAGCTCTTCGACGGTGGCATCCTGTCGATGCGCAGGAGAACCTCCGATTCCACATCGACACTTCGGTGACCGAACCCATCCCCTCGGGTTCGTCCATCTGCGTTCGTGCAGCGGCCTCGACACTGGAAAGCGACGGTTTGCGTCGACTGGTACTGGTCGGAACTGGGGCATTGAAACTGGTCTCGAGTGGTAATCGTGTCATCGTGGATATGCGAGAAGATGGCGAGAGCTCGGTCGAGTTTTCCGATTCTTTGATCGATTGTCGGCAACTGATTTGCCTGGTGGAGGGGGATATCTTGCTTCAGGTGATCTCGGCACGAGGAGGACTGGTGGCGGTATCTCCTGACCTGGTGCTGGTGGCGACCGAGGATGAGATCGGATCGGAAGGATGGCGAGATGTGTTGAAGGAACTGGAATCGCATGAAGGAGAAAACCGATGAGCGTCTGGATCGGAGTCGACCCCGGTGAGAAGAGAATCGGGATTTCACGGGGAGATCCGCTCGGAGTGCTGGCCACTCCCAGGGGGCTGGTCGCCACTCGAGTGGAACTGGTCCAGTGGATCGAAGTCGCGGACCAGGAGTTTGGCGTGGCGGGAGTCCTGATCGGAATGCCACGCAATATGGACGGCTCTTTCGGGCCGATGGCGATTCGGTCTTTGCAACTGGTGAGGTGGCTACGAGAACAACTCGATCTGCCGATTCAGTTGTGGGATGAGCGTCTTACCTCCTCCCAGGCGGAGAAGGTCGGAACTTCATTTGGAGTCGATGAGAAGGCGGCTGCGATCCTGCTGCAATGCTACCTCGATGCCGGTATGCCTTCACTGCCCGATCCTCCGGGACTGATTGAGGCGGCGGATCGGCCAAAATAGAGCCGTTTCCGTCACTTTTAGCCTCCAGATGCCTACATTGTCTTGCCCTTCCGGGGCCTCCCTGTAGCATCCACGGCTGGTCTGGTTGGATCGAGCCGTCGCGGCGAGCCGCGGTTGGAATGCGGTCACAGGATTTTTAGTTCATCGACAGATGGGTCAGATACAGACAGGGTTGCATCGACAAATGAGCATAACAGCAGAACGCAAGACCGCATTGATTGAAGAGTACCGTACTTCGGATAACGACAAGGGATCGGTCCAGGTCCAGGTTGCCATCTTGACGGAGAGAATCCGTAATATTACGGAGCATCTTCGTTCTCGGAAGAAGGACTATGCGAGTCAGCGCGGCCTGCTCATCTTGGTGGGAAAGCGTAAGCGTCTCCTCCAGTACTTGATGCGCAAAAATCGCCCTGGATACCGGAGTTTGATCGAAGCCCTCGGATTGCGTCGCTAGCGCGACCTTTCCCAGCGTTTGGACTCAATGATCGAGTCGAGGACCGCCTGCAGAACGTCTCGTGGCTACTGGCCACCGACGGATGTAGTGAATAGGAGTCCTTCCTTCCAGCACGATTTCAAATCAGAAGTAATTGAATAAAGTTAGAAATGTTAGATGAAGACGCAAGGGCGTCTAGGCAGCAGTGTCTGCCAGGAGGATTGATGAAACATATTGTTAGCCGGGAAATTGGTGGCCGTACCATCAGTATCGAAACCGGAGAAATTGCGAAGCAAGCTGCCGGGTCTACCATCGTTCGCTGCGGCGATTGCACGGTATTCTGCGCAGTGACCTGGGGCGAGCCCCGCTGGGGCGGAGACTTCTTCCCCTTGACGGTCGATTATCGAGAGAATAACTACGCTGCAGGAAAGATCCCAGGTGGATTCTTCAAGCGTGAAGGTCGTCCGACGACCAAGGAAGTGCTGACTTCCAGGCTGATCGACCGCCCGGTGCGTCCTCTGTTCCCGGATGGATACATGAAGGACGTGATGGTTACAGTGGCGGTTCTTTCCGCAGATCGTGAGAACGATCCAGATATCCTGGCGATGATCGCCGCCTCCTCGGCGCTCTCCATCTCGGGGTTGCCCTTCCAGGGCCCCATCGGAGCGGTCCGGATCGGGCGAGTGAATGGAGAGCTGGTCATCAACCCGACACACGAACAGCGTGATCAGGGTGATATCGATCTGGTGGTTGCAGGAACTGAAGACGCAATCGTGATGGTCGAAGCTGGAGCCAAGGAAGTGGCTGAAGCCGATATGATCGATGCTTTGGAAAAAGCCCACACAGTCTCCATCGAGGTGGTTTCGATGGTGGCCGAGTTTGCCAAACTTGCTGGTAAGCCGAAAATTGAGTTCGTGGCTCCAGAGGTGGACGAGGAGTTGAAGTCAAAGGTCTTCTCGATGGCCTATGACGATGTTCGCAAGGTGATTCACACCGAAGGAAAGTTCGCTCGCTCCAATGCGATGTCCGCTGTCTGCGATGATGTCTTCGAGCAACTCTGTCCGAAGGATCAGCGGGATGCGGAGACCTGCGAGAACGACCCGAAGGCGGTCAAGAAGTTTCTCTCTGCGGTCAAGAAAAAGGTTGAGCGCGACATCATCATCGAGGACAAAAAACGAAGTGATGGCCGTTCATTTACCGACATTCGCAACATCGATACGGATCTGCAACTGCTACCGAGAACTCATGGATCCGCACTGTTCACCCGTGGTGAAACACAGGCGATCGTCACGGCAACTCTCGGTACATCCTTTGACGAGCAGAGAATCGATGGATTGATCGACGAGAAAAAAGATCACTTCATGCTGCACTACAACTTCCCCGGATACTGTGTCGGAGAGTCGTGGCCCAATCGTGGACCCAAGCGCCGAGAGATCGGCCATGGAGCGCTGGCAGAAAGATCCATCCGCCACATCCTTCCCGATCACGACGACTTCCCTTACACCATTCGTATCGTCAGTGACATCACGGAATCCAATGGATCCTCGTCGATGGCGAGTGTCTGTGGTGGAACGCTGGCACTGATGGACGCTGGAGTACCACTCAAGCGTCCGGTGGCAGGAATCGCCATGGGATTGATTGAAGATGGTAGTGATCATTACATCCTCTCCGACATTCTTGGCAGTGAGGACCACAACGGAGACATGGACTTCAAAGTGGCGGGTTCCCAGAAGGGGATCACTGCTCTCCAGATGGATGTGAAAATTTCTGGACTCAGTCGTGAACTGATGGGACGTGCCCTCGAGCAGGCCCGTGAGGGACGATTGCACATTCTGCGTGAGATGCTCAAGAAGTTGGATCGTCCCCGAGAAGAAGTTTCTCCGCTGGCGCCCAAGATCATGCGTATCAACATCGATCCGGAAAAGATCGGTCTGGTGATCGGCCCTGGTGGCAAGGTGATCAAGGGAATCCAGGAAGCGACCGGTGCGACCATCGAGATCGTTGATTCCGGAGTCATCACCATCTGGGGCAAAGATTTCGACAGTGCCAACGAGGCTCGTGAGCAGATCGAGATGATCACTCAGGATGTCGAAGTGGGACGTATCTACGATGGCAAGGTGGTTTCGATCAAGGACTTCGGCTGCTTCGTCGAGGTTCTGCCGGGCCAGGAAGGCCTGGTCCATGTTTCTGAACTTTCCGGTGACTTCGTCGATGACGTTTCCTCGGTGGTGAAGCGTGGCGATTCTCTCAGGGTGAAGGTCCTCGAGAGTGATCCACAGGGTCGACTTCGACTCTCTCACAAGGCTGTCCTCATCGAAGAAGGCAAACTGGATGAGACCGTGGCTTCAGGAGATTCTGGCCAGGGTGGACGACCCGATCGCGGTGGCGGCAGAGGCCGTGACCGCGGGGGCGACCGCGGAGGCGATCGCGGAGGTCGTCGCTGATCAGCAACGCATTTCAAGGGGGACGGTCCAGTCAGGATCGTCCCCCTTTTTTCATGCTGGAGGTGTGAGTGGGCGCCTGGTTACTACAAGGCGTGAAGAGGTTTCCGGGTAATTCCAACACCCGCTACGATCTTCGCATCGATGACGGGGTGATCACGCGCTGGTGCAATGCCGGTTCAGGGGATACCACGGATGCACAGGTAAGAGACCTCGAGGGACTCTGGGTTCTTCCGGCATTTGTCGATAGCCATCTACATTTGTTGTATTCCCTTGAGCATGCTCGCCAACTCGACCTCTCCCAACTGCCTTCGGAATCGATTCGTTCTCTTCTGGCCAATCATGCTCAGGAAAATGTTGGCGAGAGCCGGGTGATCGGGCATGGCTGGAAAGATCCGCTCAGCGAGCAACTACTACCGGATTGCCGTCGTTTTCTCGACGCAGTCCTGCCCGGTTGGACGGTATTCCTGTGGAACTCTGATCATCACAGAGCGCTGGTATCTTCCGCTGCTTTGCAGGCGGCGGGGATCGACCCTTCTCATCACTCTGGTGTCGTGACGGAAGAGGATGCTGAACTGGTCTGGGCGGCCATCGGCCAACCTCCACTGGAGGATGCACACGCGGCATCACAGTGGCTGTTACAACGAGGGATCACGGCAGCCACGACCTTTGATCGTGGTGATTCCATCGATCTGCTTCGTCGTGAGAATTCTGCGTGTCAACTTGGCGTACGTATTCGCCATGGTATGCCAGAAGCTCAATTTCTAGAGGTCCTCGATGGAGGTGGGAGTTGTCTCCCGGAAGGAACGGAAGACAGTTCCTTCGCCATGCCATGGATCAAGATCTTCCTCGACGGGACTCTCGGTTCGAGGACCGCCTGGATGAAATCTGGATACGACGACGATCCAGGCAACCTGGGTGTCGAGCGAAGGCCTGCCGCTAGCCTCGAGCGTACTGCACGGCTCGCGGCAAAGTATGGCTGGGCGCTGGCAATCCATGCCATCGGTGATGCGGCTGTGGCTGAAGCGAACCGCTGGATCCAGTTCACTCGTGATCTGCGCGGAACCGACTTGCCTGATCGTATCGAACATTTTCAGTGTTTTGATCCTGAAGATCTGGCCTCAATTCGGGAAGCAGGATCCATCGCATCGATGCAGCCGTGTCACCTCTTTCAGGATCGACAGATTCTCCATAGCCGATGGGGCTCCCGCGCCGCTCACGCACTGGCACTGAAGTCCATCGATGAAGCGGGCATTCCCGTTGTCATGGGCTCGGACGCACCCATCGAGAGTGCTGACCCCTGGTTAGATATTGCTGCAGCGGTCACCCGACTCGATCGTAACGGTGAAGGCGAAGCTTTCTATCCTCAACAGAGAGTGTCCTTCGAGAAGGCGTTTCGCTGGAGGACTTCCTCTGCCGCATTTGCAAACATGCTTCCTTCGGGGTGGGGTACACTCGATCCGGGAAGCGTAGCCGACCTCCAGGTGATCGGTGCAGAGGACCCTTCCAGGGTACGTTGTCTAGCAGATGCCCAATTGATCGATGTGTTGAGCATGGGAGAGTGGCGCCTCGGTAATCGGGAGGATCGATGAGAGTTGATTTGCATGTGGATACTCTGTGGCGACTCGAGGAGAAGGGGGGTGGCCTGTACCCCCGGCGCGATGAGTTGCAAATCGATGCTCCACGATGTCGTGCGGGTGCGGTTCGATTGCTCTGCACTGCTGTATTCACTGAAGATCTGAATCCAGATCCTTGGGGGCATTGTAATCGCTTACTCGATGTCCGTGATCGCTTGCACGAGAGTGGCGAAGAGCCGTTCCAGATGGTCACCGACCTTGCCGAACTGGCCGCCGTGCCCGTTGGGTTCACCGGGATGCTGGCGACCATCGAGAATGCTTCCTGTCTCGAGGAGGATCTCTCGAGGATCGAGGATCTACACCGAAGAGGGGTGAGGATTCTTGGGTTGACCTGGAACGGCGCCAATTCGTTGGGCCAAGGTGTCATGCAAGATGATCACGGGGGGTTGACTCCTTTCGGCAAGGAAGCGGTCGGACTGGCGACCGAACTGGGATGGGCCGTCGATGTCTCGCATCTGAATCGAGAGGGCGTCATCGATGTTTGTGATTCGGGAGCGACCGTCATCGCTACTCATTCCAATGTCCGAGAAATTCATGATCATCCTCGAAACCTTACCGACGATCTGATTGAGATGATCGGGAGTCGTGGAGGGATGGTGGGGGTGAACCTGTATCCTCCTTTTCTCGGACCGAAAGATCAGACCATCACTCTGGATACCGTGACTCGACACGTGCTGCATCTGCTCGAGATTCTCGGGGAAGATCATGTGGGTCTCGGAACCGACCTGGATGGGATCGATCAAACACCGCAGGGTTTTCGCGATCATCGTGATCTGGACTCTCTGGCCGATAGACTTCACTCCGGTGGAATACCTCGGAGTGCTGTCGAAAAGGTGTTAGGAACTGGATTCATCCGTTGGTGGGAATCCTGGAGTCGCTGAAGCGACTCATGAGGCGCCCCCCTGTGAAAGTCCGGGGTTTCCCGGTTCGGTCGATCGTCGTACCCGCTCGACCAATGCACGAGCTCTCTCTTTATTCATCGGAACCCAGCGTGTACGAGCGATTCTCGATTGAATCGAATCGGTACTGTAGATCGCACTGGTGATGTGTCTTCCCGTGGAGGTGAAGATGTGGATTCTTCCTTGTGGACCACGAAGCACCAGGGTGGATTCCTTGCGATCCTCGAACAGGTCCGATCCGTCGCTTGCTAGAAGGTCTCCCAGTGCCGCAGATGTGGGGCGATGGGGGTCTTCCGAACGTTTCTGGGCATGCTGGGTTCTTCGCTCATCACGCCGTCGCAACGTTTCTAGCTGGGATCTGGATTCGATCAGCAGGTCGACGATTTTTTCACGAGTACTCTTCAACGAGGCGCGTTTGCCGCGGGATGCCTCGACGATCAGTTGTTCCTGGAATTGGTGCAGGGAGGAGCGCAAGGCTCCAATCCATCCCGCCAGCAATGATCGTGAGTAATCCGCTGTGATGGTGGCGATGTGATGCGGTGCCGGAACTTCACAGAGCAGATTGAGTGAGTACCTCGGTACGACTCTTCCGGCTCGCGATTCCAGGATCAATGCCGTGATGCTGAGAGTTTCGCCAGGGAGATCCTGAATTGGAAAACCGCCTGCCAGTAACGCGCCGACCGGTCGAGCAAACAGTGAATCGTTGAGATATTCAGGGAGGATTTCATCGAGCAAATCTCCCTCTCCTCTCCAGCACACTGCTGGTCCCGGATGCTCGCCATAGAGCAGGTCAATCTGGGGATCGCCGCTCTCGATGAAAAGGGAAGCCAACTCTCGCCAGATCGGTATCCCAGTAGCGGACCAACCGGCCAGTACCGATCGAGAATCGGGAGGGTGTGAGTGCTGGCAGACCGGCGCTTGACACCAGTAGCATGGTGCATGGCCTGATCGATGGCCGAGAGATTCAGTTTCTCCCTGGATTCGTAGCGTTTCGATCTGCGCAAGAAGCGAGTCTGCGAACTGGACTGAATCCCGATGATCATTCTCCCGCAAATGGATGGGGATCCGGATCTTTAATTCGATGTGGTCTGGAAGGCCAGTGAGTGATTCTCCATCATTATTACTGAGGAGTGACTTCACCACGCCTCGAATTCTTCGATGAATCGATTCGGCGGCACGGGATCTGGGCTTCTTGCGAGGACCTTGTTGCGTCATGATGATTCTCCTGCTTGATCCTAGTCGTAGATATGCGTCCAGTCAGCCTTGTGATCTCTAGCTTCCGGGTCTAGGCTTGCGGAGGCCAGGAGGATTCTGGATGCAAAGATCAAAAAACCTAACTGCCGTGCCGTATCGATCCGTGCCTTCTCTACTGCTCTGGCTGCTGCTGTTGTTGTGGGTCACACCACCATTATTGGCGGGGTCTGGGCTGGGCGATGCGATCGTGGCTCAAGCCAAGAAACTGGGTCTGAAAGAATCTGAAATATCCTTCTCGATACGCCTTCCGACAGGAAAGGTGATCGAGCACCGAGGGAGCCAACTGCGAGCTCCAGCGTCCTGTATGAAGCTGGTGGTGGCGGCTGCGGTACTGGCTCAACTCGGCCCTGATCATTCCTTGAAGACGGACTTGATGCGTCTCGGTGATATCGAAGATGGGGTGCTAAAGGGGGACCTACTGGTGATCGGAGGTGGGGATCCCGCCATCTGTGGTCGCGAAAACAAGGATGATTTGTTGTGGGAACTGCGTCCGTGGATCAGCCAACTGAAGGGGCAGGGTATCGAGCGAATCGAGGGACGAGTGCTCGCCGATGTTCGTTACCTCACCGGATCAGGGATTCATCCCGACTGGCCAGTCGATCAGTTGACCCGATGGTATTGCGCTCCGTCCGGTGCCTTGAACCTCAATGATAACTGCATCGATGTTGTGATCGGTCCGGTGGTTGACGGTCAGGTCTCGGTTCTTCTCAAACCGGAGCATCCATTACTTTCGTTGCGCAATCGATTGGTTCCTACCAGCAAGAAGAAGGATCATCTCTACCATATTGCTCGCTCGCGAAGAGGCTGGGAGGTGACAGTTTCAGGAAAATTTCTCGCCACTTCTGGTGAACGGACCGAGTGGGTCACGGTTCCAGATCCTGCCGATGGATTTGTCAGTGTATTCTTGAAGATGATCGAGGATTCAGGAATTGAAGTCTCGGGCACAAAGCTGACTCCGGCGGCAAAGGCCACGTCGGTGGCCACGATCCAGCATTCAGTTTCGTCCCGGCTGCCCGTGATGCTCAAGCAAAGTCAGAATCTCTACGCAGATGCGCTGGCGCGTGTGCTCGGACGGGAGAGTGGTGGCGATGGTTCCTTTGCATCGGTGTCACCGGTATTGAAATCCTGGCTGGTGAAGAATTGTTCCGCCCAGGAGGGTGTGGTGATCCGAGATGGCTCGGGGCTCTCTCGTCAAAATCTGCTCGATGCCAGACTGCTGAGGAAACTGCTGGAAACCGCATTGGTGAGCCGCTGGGGAGCCGTATTGCTCGATGGATTGTCGGTCGGAGCGGTCGACGGAACCCTCGCTCGGCGCTTTCGATCTTCGCCACTGTCGGGAAAGGTGCGGGCCAAGACCGGCACCATCCGGGGGGTCAGTTCGCTGGCGGGTGTGGTGGAGTGGAAGGGAGTTTCGACCCCCTTCTGCCTGATTTACCAGGGTCGTAATGGCTATACCTCTCGTGCTCGAGATTGGCAGGACCGATCACTACTCCTGCTTCAAAAGGCCATGGGTGGCACTTCGGGCCATCTAAGTAACGGGCACCCCCCTGTAAAATCTTCTTTACATCTGGTTCCCGCATGCGACCATCCAGTAGTCCCAGGATCCCACTCCTAGCCCAAAGATGGAGACCACATTGGACGTGCCTGAACGAGCACGACATGGGGGGCAGCCGAACCACTCGGCGAGCCCTGCTGAACTGATCATCCGTGATACGGCGGGGGAACGCCGTGTCCGGTTGAAAGCAGATTTGATCGCCATCGGTCGCTCACGGGAGAACGATGTCGAGGTGGGAGACATCTCGTCATCCCGTCAGCATTGTCAACTGAACAGGATTCAGGGGCGCTGGCACATCGAAGACCTTCGAAGTCGCAATGGCACTCTCGTCAACGGGATCTTGATTCGTCGTCAGCCCTTGATGGTCGGAGATCTGATCGAGATCGGCAAGACTCAGATCTTCTTCGGCGAGATTCCTGAAATGCATCGTGAAAGCGCTCCCGCCGGGGAAACACTGGTTCTCAGCACCGAGTACTTTCTTGAACCGATCGCAGAAGAGGCCACCACCGACGATCCGATTCGCTTCCAGAAGGAAAGAGAAATCTTTCTCCGATTGCTCCAGTTGACCAGGGACCTCGGTGCCATCCTCGTGACGGAAGAACTGTTCGAGGTGATCCTTCAGAATATCATCGAGATTTCTGGAGCCGAGCGGGGATTCTTGATCATCGAGGAGGACCGGGAACTGCGAGTGGCTTCATCCCGAAACATCGATCGAGATGTGGTTCGAAGGGCTCACCTACAGGTCAGCCAGTCACTCACTCGCAGAGTCATCGATTCTGGCGAACCGGTTTTGACTGGAGATGCTCGCAGTGATCCTCGTTTCCATGAATCGGCATCCATCGCAAACTTGCGGCTGGAGTCGGTCCTGTGTGTGCCCCTTCGATTGCGTGGCAAAATATTGGGTGCCGCCTATGTCGATAATCGATTTGAAAAGCACTCTTTCCACAAGGGGACTCTCCGTTTCGTCCAGTTCCTCGCGGACCAGGCGGCGATCTACATCGAGAATGCTCGCTTGTTCGAGGAACTGCATCGTAAACAGGAAGCGATCCAGTCTTCCAAGGACCAGGTCGAGGCGCTGAACCGTGAACTTCAGGCGATGCTGATTGCTCGAGATGTAGAGCCAGAAGATGTTCGGGCTCTACTCAAACGTGGAGCCAGACCCGATTTGAAGCACTCCTTTGATCGAATCGTGACCCGCTCGCCGATCATGATCCGAGTCTTCGAACTGCTCGATCGCGTGATCAATACCGACATGCCGGTGCTGATTCTGGGAGAGAGCGGAACCGGCAAGGAACTGGTGGCACAGGCGATTCATGTTGGATCGAACCGCAAGGACCAGCCCTTCGTCTCGCAGAACTGCGCAGCGATTCCTGAGAATTTGCTGGAGAGTGAGTTCTTCGGTCATGTGAAGGGGTCCTTCACTGGCGCCCATCGTGACAAGAAGGGACTCTTCGAACTGGCCGATGGAGGAACCCTGTTTCTCGATGAGATCGGCGACATGAGTACGGAACTACAGGCTAAATTACTGCGGGTTCTCGAAGATGGAGAAATTCGACCGGTCGGATCCCGGGATACGATTCGCGTGGATGTTCGGATCTTATCCGCCACCAACCAAAAACTCGAAGAGATGGTGCGAAACGGCAATTTCCGCGAAGACCTTTACTATCGATTGAATGTGCTGACAGTCCAGTTGCCCGCTCTTCGAGAACGCCGAGAGGACATCCCACTGCTGGTGGACCACTTCATCGATGAAGTCTGTTCCCGCCATGATCGAGATCGACCCAAGATGGATCCGAGAACTCTATATGCCCTCTATCACAGTCCCTGGCCCGGCAATGTTCGTCAGCTGGAGAATGAGATCGAGCGTCTGGTGGCGCTCTCCGAAGATGTCATCGTCCCCGAGACGATTTCCCCTTCGGTGCTGTCGCATGGTCCCAAGGCGGGATCTGAAAATCGCGAACCGATGCGCGGTACCCTGCGGGAACTGGTGGCGGAAGCTACCGAGGGCCTGGAGCGCCAGGTGATCGCTGCCATCCTCGAGGAGAACTCCTGGAACAAGAGTAAGACTGCCCGACAACTGGGAGTCTCAAGACCGACACTGGATCAGAAGATCGAGAAGTATCAGTTGAAGCGTAATTCAGGGATTGATGGGGAGCACTAGCATGAGTGGCAGGATTCGCGTGAAGGACATCGGTCGTAAGACCATCGTCAACATCACTCAGGAACCGATCACAATCGGCAGGGACCCCGGGTCTCGCATTGTGATCGAGGATCGAGCCGCTTCTCGTAAGCATGGAGTTTTTCGCTGGGAGGGTGATGCTTTCGTTTATCAGGATCTCTCTTCCTCCAATGGGAGTATTCTGCACGGGCAAAAGGTTGACCAGGTGACACTTTCACATGGCGATTGTATCTGCATCGGGGATGCGGAGTTCCTGCTAGAATTGACAGACGGGGCTCTACTCGAGGATGAAACCGATCGAACGCCGATCTCAGCACCTGCTTCTGCACCGGCCACATCTTCCACAACATCTTCTGCTAAAACTGCGCCCACTGGTCCTTGCTTGACCTATCAGCATGGCGGTATCGATCACTGGATCCCAGCGGTTGGACGAGTGGTCATCGGTCGCGCTGAAGAGGCCGACGTGACCATCGAAGACAATAGAATTTCTTCCAAGCACGCTGTCCTGCTCGAGCAAGATGGTGCGTGGTACATGTCCGACCTCGGCTCCGGAAATGGAATCGTTGCGGGGCAACAGAGGGTCAAGAAACTGGAACTGAGAAATGGTGTTCAATTCCGCATCGGCATGACGGAGTTCACCGCGAAGGGCTTTCCCGCTGGGTCGAAACCGGCCGGGGATGGACGAGCAGCGATTCGAAAGACAACCCGATCGGCGGCGAATCCTGCCGCCGAGATGACAGTGGGGCGTAGTACCCGGGTCGATGTTGGTTCACAGGGTTCTCAGGGGCTTTTCACCATCTCCTTCATCCTGGTACTGGGCGTAGTGCTCTACTCGGGCTATGGGTGGATTGAGGATCTCGCAAGTAATCCTGACCTGGTGGTTCCCGAGGGTGATCGGCTTTCCGGAGCCGGACATTTCGAACAGGTACCCATCGGCACGATAGTCGATGGGCCGTGGCGACTCGCCAGCGGCGAGGGGACCCTCGATGTTCAACGAGGCGATGAGGCTCCACAGGGGAAGCAGTGGCTTTCGTGCAGCGGGAAATCCGATGCACTGGGGATTTTTCGCCTCGAGTATGACACCGTTTTCGAGGTCGATCAGGATCATGGATTGCGGCTCAGTGCTCGTCTTCAAAAGGTCGGTTTCGAGCGGATCGGATTCTGCGTTCGGTGGATCGAGTCGAGTGATCAAGGAGACCGAATCGTTGACGAACAGTTTTCCTCATTGAAGTCGTCCTCGAACTGGAGTGGGCATGCTGCAGAGTTTGCACCTCCGGTGAAGGGGAAAGGAGGATCTGCAAGAGTCTCGCTAGTCGCATTGGGGCAAGGAAGCGGTCAACTATTGCTCGACCAGTTGGTGGTCAGAGCGGTCGAGACTGGAAGAGATCCAGCGACTGTCATTTCCGCAGGAGATGATGAACAGAAGATGGATCTGGCTGTCGATGCGTTCGGCGTTGGCAAGTTGATGCGGGGTCGGCAGGAGTTGATCTCGGACCTTCGAGTGGCTGTCGGACCTCCCCGATCGATGCCATGGGGGCAGTTACTGCCGGTTCGACGTGAGCAAGTGGTCACAGGTGATGATGGATCGATTCGACTTGGTTTCGAACTGGATGAACTGGGGCAAGGGAAAGTGGCGATTCAGCAGTTCGCTCGCTCCATCGGCTGGAAGATTGCAGCCAGTTGGACTCCGCAACGCCCCACTCCATTGATCCTGGTAGGGAGGATTCCTGGGCGAAGGAGCTCTTCTCCTGTGCAGGTCTTTGCCGGCAATAAACTGGTTAACTCGGCGAATCGCTGGGCCGATCTGCAACCTTGCTCCGGAACCGAGATCTCGATTGGAATCGGCAAGGATCAGATGGTGGCGACATTTCAGCAGCCGATGATGTTCTCGGTATTCCCTGACCATGACGGGCGAGGCACGCTGTTGATGGCGGACGCAGGAATTATCATCGCCGGTGGTGCGCTCGATGTTTCGTTCACCGCCAGTAGTGAGCGCGAGCAATCACGAGTTTTGGAGGCTCTCGCCGAGGTGGAACGCGCGATCGATGCCAGGACTGAAGGGGATGCGGCTCGATTGATCCAGCAGACTCGAACAGATTTCCCCTGGCGAGCCGACGTAACCCGGAAACTGGATCAGATGGAGCAACACATCGATGTCGAGGTCAACGCTGCGCTCGGGCAGATCTCTGCCGTCCTTGAGGATTCAGAGAAGTTTCCGGGATCACCTACCGGTACCTATCTCGAGAGGCTCTGCCGCGAATCGATAGCTAGATTTAGAGGACTGGATCCGGCCAAGACAGCACAGGAAATCATCGATCAGCGCAAGAGTGAAACCACAAACGCAGAGCAACTCTTGACCGTCGGTAAGGTGGAGTTGTTACTGTCTCGTGCTCACGATGCGCTCGGAAAAAATAGATTCGAGATCGCACGATTCTACTTTCAGTCGTTGCTGGATCAGTATCCAGGCACACCGGGAGCGGCCATAGCAGTACAGGAATTGAAACTCATCCATGCGGGGGGGAACTGATGTCCTACAAGGGGCAGGTAGCCGTACTCGAGTTGAAGGAAAACCGTTGGCGTGCGGCCCATGTACGGGGGGTCGGCCACACCGTTGAGGTTGTTTCTGTCCACGAACTGGAATCCGATGGTGAGTCGAGTATCGGTGCATGGATCGTGGAACTGTCGAACCTGGGATTTCCTATCGGTAACATCGTGCTGGTTCTCGATGGCGAGAGTTCTTCTCTGCGCTACCACAGTGTGCCTCCGGTGCCCTCCTGGAGACTCGATTTGATTCTTCATTACGAGATCGAGGAGATCGCCGAGAAGACTGGAGACGCACTCTCCGGTGGGCACATCGAACTGCTAGTTCCTGAAAGCCTATCCGAGGACACATTGTTGTTACTCGGGGTCGGGAAAGACGCAGTACTCCAGCCCATCATCGACCAAATTCGCGAGAGTAAAGGGCAGGTGCAACTGGCATTACCTTCTGCCATCGGAACCTATCATGGACACCTCGCCAGCCATGGTCCTGACAGTGGAGATCAGACGGTACTGGTGTGCGACGTTCAGGAGACCGAAACTCAGGTTCTGGTGGTCCGCGAGAATCGGTTGCTGTTTGCACGCACCGTTGGATTTGGCCTGAATGGGTTGGTGGATCTGGTCTCGGAGCGCCTCTCGGTTTCAGATTCCAAAGCGAAAAAGATGGTCGAAGCCTTCTCGTCGGGAGACCTGCTCGACGGAGAAGAGGCGCTGATTGGCTGCCACCGAGGGTGGACCAGCCAACTGGGACAGATGCTCAGTTCTTCCCTCACATTCTGCCAGGCTCAGTTGAAAATTGACGATGTCGTGGCAGATCGAGTTCTGGTATCGGGCATCGGAGCGGCGCTGGTGTGCCGCGGTGCTGAACTACGAGAACTGATCGGTAAAGATATCGAGGAAGTCACCTTTACTGGAACCGATGGCCCACAGTGGACCCTGGTAGTCGGAAGCGCAGCAGCAGCTCTCGATTCGGAGGAGCAGATCGTTGATCTGTTACCCACCGTCGAACGCGAGCGCAGGACGTTCCGCGATCACACACGATATCTATGGGTAGGAGTCGCAGCGCTGATTCTTGCCGTCGGATTGCAGGTGATGGATGTGTCGATATCTGCCGGCCGCTCCTCGGGCGCGTGGGAAACGATTCGCAAATGGCGCGGAAATATCAGCAGTTGGCGTAAGGCCGAGGAAGACGCTCGAACCGAAAACGATGTGTTCCGCAAGAGAGAGACCAGGATCGTCCAGGAGATCGAGACGGGAAAGTTCTATGCGAAAATTCTCGATGGTCTTCGCCAGGATCTTCCTTCGGAGATTTCACTCGAGCAGATCAGTCTTCGCCGGGTGGTGGGCGAATCGAAAATAGGAATCGAGATCGAGTTGATCGGCCAGTCCGATAACTCTCGTCGCAATGGGCTCGAAGCGATCGAAACCTTGCAGAGAAACCTCGAGGGAATTTCTGGTGTTGAGAGGGTGCGCTCGACACCGGATGATCAGAAGTCAGGAGCCTATCCCTTCAGCATCCTGGTATCTCCGGATGAGAAATTACCTGAGAAGAGTAGCCGTGGACCAGGCAGGCGACGAACCAAGTCGCCATTTGGGGGGAGAGGATGATGCAGGAAATCTGGCAAAAAAATCGTAAGGTCTTGATCCAGGCTCTCTCTGCGCTGGCGATCTTTCTGGTGGTTTCCAATGTGACCCGTGGTTATCGCTCAGAACATGAGATTAGCTTAGCCCGTCATGAAGAGGACGCTCAACTGGTGGCTCAGGATCTCGAGGGGCTTGAAGGAGTGGTCGATGTGGAGAGGAAATCCCGGACCGCTCTCGAGGAGCGCAATCGGGATCTCCTCAAGAAACTAGGCATTGCTTATTCTGCGGTGCACCAGCCATCGGTCGATGAAGCATCTGTCAGTACCGACTTCAAGCGCGCCAAGGATCTGGTCTGGAACAACTTCAGAAACCAAGCCAATCGCGCTGGCATGGTGACGCCGGCTGAGATTCCGAACTTCGATGAGCGATCGGACCTGTCTCTACTGGAATGGTCCGATCGATATCGCTTGCTGGAGGTGCTCGATCGATTTACCCGGGTATGTCTTCAAACCGGGGTGGCGCGTCTCGATGACGTCAACCCGGCGAAGAGGATTCAGGAAGCGCTCCAAGATCCAGACAAGGTACTCGCTCGTTATCCTCTCCAGGTCAAGATGCTCTGCTTGCCGGAACAGTTGGCAGAAATGTTGCTTCGTTTCCAGAGGAATGGCGGATTCCTGTCACTGGAGCCGATCCGGGTCACCCCTGAGAAATCAGGCGGGGACAAGATCGAAGTGGAATTGACGGTAGTCGGCATCGACATGGAAGACCCCCGAGTGGAGTCGAGTTCTACTCGAAGGGGTTCTGACCGTACGAGGAGGGGGTTCTGATGCGCTGGAATATCGAAAAAGGATTTTGCGTCCTCTGTCTCGGATTTCTACTGTTGAATCTTTTGGGACTGGCAAAGACCTACATCCTGGAAGACCCACTTGCGGCTGTCGATCTTCGGACACCGGAATCGAGCGATGGTGGAACCGTTGGAGGACTGGTGAGGCTGGAGTGGTATGAGCCGGCACCCATCGAGGAGAGCAGGAATCCATTCGCCAGTGTCAGCGATTGGAAACCTGCTCCTGCGGATACACTCGGGGATCCTCCGGTGAGCACCGTGCCACGCAGAATCCCACTACCAGCACTGGTCTCTGGGGACCCCAGAACCCGATTGCGAGCTGAACTGAAGATGCCCGTGGCGGTCGAGGATGATGAGGAGTCGCAGTGATGAATAAGTACAACCGCATCGTCTTGCTGAGCCTCCTGCTCGTTTCCTGGTCCGTGGGCGAGGCTCAAACTGCCATCGATCTGGAGATCCGTGCCTTCGATCTGATCGAATTGAACAACGGCAACCAGTTCGAAGGCAAGATCCTCGTGGAGTTGACGGACTTGATTAAGTTTGAAACTTCAGCGGGCAAGGTCTCCTTCAAAATGTCAGAAGTCAAAAGTATCCGGTATCGGAATCCTCCGGAAAAAGTCTATCAAGCGCGACGGATGGGGGACTTCGATTCAACATCTTCTGAGTCCCAGTTTGAAATCGGTCAGTGGTGTCTTGATCCCGGTGTGGGGCTACTGGAGCAAGGGGTGAGCCACCTGGAGGAATCGGTACGACTGAATCCCGCAACTCCCGCACCTTATCTACTGCTGTTTCCGATCTACCAACAGACTCAACTTCGCCAGTTCAACACCAGGGATCAGGAAATGACGGCTGCGGTGATGATGGTCGAGACTCTCCTTCGTGGGGTGCAGGCCGGGATCGAACTGGAAGGTCTCGTCGAACTGGCGGTGACTCAGTTGATCCAGGTCGGCGAACATGAAGCGGCAGTCATTCTGCTCACCCAGATCAGCGAAGGTGAAATGGCAGACCCGCGTGTCGCTACAGCTTTGAAAAAACTAGTAGTCCTTCTCGATTCTCTGGGTCGAACGGATGAGTCGAGAGAGGCAGCAAACCGTCTGCGTGAAGGCGGTGGTGGAAGTGACGTCGAGGTCTTGCAACGAGAAATCCGTTGGGCAGTCCTCGACTATGCCGCAGGGTCGTTGGAATCGCGGGAATCGATCGAGCAGATGTTTGAAGACCTGATCGTTGCTGGCGGTGACGATGGTCAAAGCTATCTCTATCGAGGATCTGCACGATTGCTCGATGACGAGTTGAGTTTGGCGCAAAACGACTTCAAGAAGGCTTTCAGGGCAGGAAGTGTCGATGCGATTGCTGCGACGACCTTTGCACTCTCCTTTGCCCGGATGGGCTATTTCGAAAAAGCTCTCGATCTACTGTCTTCCGCTTCCGCAGGAAGCAAGGTCGAGGTCGACTGGCGACTGGTGGAAGCCTATGTGCTCGAGTCGAGGGGGGAATCACAGGCCGCTGTCGACTTGTATCTCGAAGCGGCCCTGCAGGCCGATGCCACCTGGCAATCACGGTTGCTGAGCATCGAAGCGAGGCGGCGACTGGAGCCCGGCTGGGACCCGACCCCGGAGATCGAAAAAGTGATGCGGCATGACGTGTTGTCCTCCGCCGCATTCGCTGAGTGTGCCCTGGTACTGGGGGATCACGCACTCTCCAGGGGGGAACTGGCGGAAGCAAGAAGGTGGTTGGAGTACGCCATCGCCAGTGGACTCGATGGTTCCGATGTGCTGCTTCGCCTTGGACTGGCACAACGAGGTCCCGGCGGTGATCCCGAGCGGGCCCGAGAATCTCTCACCCTCGTGACCATCGAGCAGCCAAAGAATCCCGATGGTTGGAATGCCCTCGCTGAATTCCTGCACACCAGTGGAGATCTTCAGGGGGCTCGACGTGCTCTGGGGAAATCCCTCGAACTGTTTCCGGAAAAGTTGCGCGAATCCTGGGCGCCGGACTCACCGGCTCCCTTGCGGTGGGCCTTACGCGCATTACGAAGAATTAACCGTACCCTTGGCGAAGAATATTGGTTCGATGACTTCGAGAGGGAAGCGGACTCCTCGCTGCAAAATAACTGGCAAGAAGAGGAAGCCTACGGCGTTGCTGTTTCTCTCCAGGATGGAATGGCCGTACTGGATGGGGTTCAGAAGCACCAACCAGATCGCCTGACATCGATGAAGCGAGAAATTCTAACCCCACGTCTGACCGGCATTCGTTCGACACTGCGGTTGCTGTCCGCAGGGGCTGGCACAAGGATCGCTTTTCGCATCGAAGACCAATCGGGAGGAGGGCTGATCTTCTTCCGTGATCCAGATGGAGTTCTGGGTTTTGCTCTTCTCGGTAGCAAAGAGGTCGAGATGGTGCGCAGTGACGATGCTGAGCAAGCGGAAGACTATGGATTGATCGCGACCTCCTGGGCGCTCGATGATCGGGCGCACCAACTGGAGTTCATTTTTACCAAGGACGGCAAGAAGGGTGCGGAATTGTGGTTTGATGGCATCCTTGTGGCACAACAAATTTCCTATCGTCCTGTCCGGAAGTCTGGTTTGACGGCTGGTTTTTCAGGGCAGGCTCCGCTCGGTGAGAGATACAAACTGGCGGTCGAGGAGTTCGAAGTCTTCCGACGCAAGGCAGTCTCTGTTCGAGAACAGGAGTACTAGATGACTTCCTCTCCAAGAGATGGATTTACCCTGGTCGAGTTGCTGGTGGTGATTGCCATCATCGGCGTTCTGGCTGGACTCGGTTCGAAGATGCTCAGTTTCGCCATGAAGAGTAGTTCCATCGGATTGGCCGAGCAGGAGATGCAAAGATTGGTGCTGGGTGTTGAGACCTACCAACTCGATTTTGGAGATTACCCTCCCAGTTCGATGGAGAAGGATTACGAGATCTCTGGCAACGGGCTTGACGAGGGGAACGAGAGTCTGGTGGCCCATCTCGCCAGTCGATCCAGGGGCCGAAGTTACTTCGAGTTCAAGGAAGAGTTTCTCGAGAACCTCGATCAGGATCGCCTGCGGAACGCAGATCTGTATCAGCAGATGCGCTGGGTCTTCGGCGATGATCAATTGCGGGAGTATGTCGACCCCTGGGGTGTTCCCTACGTCTACATTCATAACCGAGACTATGGGATCGAGTACTCGGTGACTCAGGAAACGGGACCGGTAAAAATCCAGGCGGGGACTTCTCTGAAAACTGCGACTTTCCACGAACCGCTAAGATTCCAGATCTGGACTGCAGGTCCCGATGGTATTCACCAGATGCATACTGACGAAGCGGCAGACTCGGACGATGTGGCGCCATGGTAAAGAAGGCAGTCAATTCTGAGGTCGGTGTGACCCTCATTGAACTGCTGGTGGTTCTTTCGATCCTGTCCGTTTTGATGGGATTGTCGATTTCCGTTTTCCGCTCATTTGGAGAGGCGCAAACGCTGGAGATCGCATCCAGCAGCATCTCGACGACGGTTCGCGCCGCTCGAAACTGGTCGATTTCGACCGGAATGCCGAGCCGGATTCTGGTCGATCCTGATCGAGGAAAAGTGAGTGCCTTTGGTTTCCAACTCGCAGGAGCGTGGGGATTCGAGGATTTTCACGGTCTTCCTGAAAGAACTCCTCTTCCCGCAGGCTCGAAGACGGTGGGGGCATTTCGCCAATCTGCGGAGTTGGTGGGACGAGTCGAAGTCTGCGCAGGTTCCGTCGGAAGAGGGGCGATGTTCCTCGATGACGGGGCTGCATTTCGTGCTCGGCGGCTTCCCATTTATGATGGGCGAGCTGGAGTCTCCATCGAAGCGTGGGTGAATTTCTGGCAACCCCCCTGGCTTCCCGAGGATGGGATCGAGCCCGATGGTGGCTTCTCCGATCCCCGACGAGAAATGCGCATGGCAGTACTGGGAATCCCCAACTCTTTCGAGATGGGAGTCCTCGGAGACGGTGCTATCTACATGGAGATCGGCGACCCTCAGAGAGCCACCGAAGGGGAGTTCATCCGAGCTCAGACGGAAGGTTCTACATTGGTTCCTGATCGCTGGGTTCACCTGAGGGCGACCTTCGACCGAACAGACCTGGTCATCGAAGTCGATGGCGTCGAGCAGTTCTGGATGCCCGAGGGATTCGAGAAGGTGCTGAGCGAACAGTGGCCTCCGTTACCCACCTCTGTCCCTCATAGCGATTCCGACCTGTGGATCAGCCATCCCAATCGATTTTTCATGGGGGCCATCGATCAGGTGGTTCTCCGTGTGGCGACCACTCCGGTGGTCGTGGAACTGCCCATCGACATCGAAATTCTGGGACCCACTACCTTGATCCATCTGGATGGTCGAGGCGCTCTGGATCCCTTGATGCACAATCGTCCTGTTGTGATTCATGTGGCTGAAGTGGGTGATTTCTCCGAAATCGAAGCGGCCGATGGAACAGCTGTCGCCGGCGAAGGGTTCAGGGATCGTATCGAGCGTGAGCGGCAGGAGCAGACGAGTCGAGATGAAGAGATTGCTCAGGCGTTCGGGGATCCGATTTCGGATCTGATGAAACATCTGGAGGACTGGGAAGTGGATCCTGAAGCTCTCACAGGGGAAGCAGAGGAGAAGAATCCGGTTCCTTCGACTCCAGGGATGCACTACGGAATCGGCGATGTCGATGGAACGTCGGTTCTGCGCCTCCATAACATCGTGATCGATATGACGGGGGCGATCCGTGGATAATTCAATACGGTATCGTGATCAGGGAATGGCCCTGCTGATGGTGATCCTGGTGCTTTCCGCCCTGGCTGCGATCGGCACACCATTCGTGATCTCGATGAAACTTCAGGAAAAAGGCGCCGCTCGATCACTGGCGCAACAAAGAGCGAGTCTCGCCGCGCAAAGTGCCAGAAGCCATGCTCTGAGCCAACTTTTCGATACCCACCACAGTCGTGAACGGGACCGATGGAGTCCGGGTATAGAGGCACCAGATCTGGTCGACGGCCTGGACGAATTGAAGGTGGAGTTTCCCGCAACGATCACCTCCGTGCCGGTGGTCGGTACACCGCCGCAGGCCTTCCAGATGCGCGGTGATTCCGATGTGATCCTCGATGCTCGGGTGACCGATGAGCAGGGTAAGATCAATATCAACTCTGCGATGCCCAATCTCATCGGCAACATGCTGGCCGGGAGTCACCTTTCTGAAGCGATCAGTTATGAAACGGATATTGGTGAATTGCCCCTCGACGACACCTCTTCCTTCCCTGCGGATGATGATCCGGAGACGGTGGATGGTGTGGTCGTGATCCTCAATCCGCTCTTTTTCACTGTCGAGGCGATCTCCTACACCGGCAAGACTGAAAAAGCATTGACCGGAATCTTCCGGGGGCAGTATTTGTCGGGGACATGGGAGCACCAAAAGGGATGGCCAGTCTTCGATCTGCGCGGCTTGAAGGTCTTCTTGCATCGACTCGCCAACCTTTCGGACGGAGACATTGCTACTTTTCGGACTCCGATTGGAATCCGCCAGATTGCCGATTGGTCGGTGGTGCCGTACTTCCTCCAGACCCTTGCTGTGGTCGGCCTGAGTTTTGAAAACATGGCGGACTGGGGACTGACTACCGAGATGCTGGTGCGCGCCGGGATCGATCCTTCATTGCTCCAGAAAGAACCTGAGGAGGTGGACGAGGCGGAGTATCGCAAGGCACGAAAGTTGTTCCTCGATAATAATATCCCGAAGGAAGTGGTCGATCTGCTCGAGTCGATTCGCGGAAAAGCCGCAGTGATCGAAGCGGCCGAGGTGGTCGAAGGGATTGGTCTGACCAAGGCCAGGGGGAATGCATTCAAAGGTGTGTATTTGACTTTCATTGCACCTGAGTTGAAGAAGATCAAGAAACGCGGCAAGACCTACTTCCCCAGTGCCATCCTCGCTTACCAGGAAATATTCGATATCCCTGGTATGGAAACATTTTCGGCATTCGAGTTTGAACAGATCCGCGACCTGATTACTACCACTTCCACCCAGCCAAGAGCTTGGTCGCAGGAACAGATGGTCGAGGGCGAGATCACCAATAGTGCACTGCTGGGAGTGCCACAGATGCGACTTCCACGATATGACTTCTTCAATCCGGGGACGGTCGTTCGGATTCGCAGTATCAATGATCCTTCCAAGGTGGAATACGGCCTTGCTGCCGGTGCGTTCCCGACTCCTCGGGGCGGATTCAGAGGTATGGGTAGTGGCGCCATCTTCCAGGGCGGGGTGATACTCAAGGAGCCATTAAAATTCGAGTGGGGTGAGCGTGAGGCGATGGTCAGTGCCGCCCTGAGGCACCCCATCAACATCAACACCGCACCTCGCAGAGTCATCGAGGCGGTATTGACCGGTCTCTCTACCGATCGATTCGAGCAGAACTTCAATGGTGTGACCGTTGAAGAGGCTCGTGGGTTGACCGATCTCTTGATGGATGCGATGCCGATCTCGGGTTTTGCTGCTTTTCGTGAGGTGGTGGAAGCCGCTCAGTTGAGTGGTGTCCTCGATGGTGGTGATTCAGAAGCGATCCTCATCAACGCCTTGAATCCAAATCAGCCACGACTCTCCATCTCTACCACTGGATTTTGCTATGCGACTTCGGAGATATACACGGTGGAGTCTACCGGTGTTGCCAGGAGTCCTGTGGGTACTCCACAAGCGACAGTCCGTTATCGTGAAGTGATCGAGGTCGCACCTCCGGATCCACTCTCATTGAGGCTGGAAACTCAGGAGGATTGGGCTTCCATCTATGCCACACGGGATCCGGGAGGTGGGCGCTTTTCTCGCTTCAATACCACTTTCGTTCCCGGTAGGGCGTCGAACCTTGTGGTCAGTGGACCCATCCCCCTCAACCGTCGAAAGTTCACCGGTCCCTCTCTCGATGAAGGAACTCTTCGGGGGGAGACCATCGCCTACGATCGTGATTCTGGAAACTACGGCTTCGGAGCGGTGGGATTGCTCGAGGTCGAGCACTTCAACGAGACCATCGAAGGATACGAGCTGGAAGATGGTTCCTGGAAGCGTTCAATTCTACTTCAGCAAGAAACTGAACCGACTCAAGGCGGTGGTCGTAGAGGGCGGGCATTGCGAGAGCCTCAAATCGAATTGACGCCGGATCAGGGTGCCAACAACGACGCTCTTTCGACAGTTCCTGCACTGGTCGATTTCTGGTATCGCCCGCGCTGGGGATCGCGCAGTGGCAACCGTGTCATTTTTGATTCGGTCGGCCCGACTCTGGATCGCTATCGTGATCGAGTGAGATTGTTCTTCTCCGGGGATACACAGGAGTTGGTGCTGCAAGTCTTTGATGAGACCGGTTCTGCGGTTGCGTGGGATACCAAGGTGTTACCAGCGGCAGAGGTGCGATACCCGGTGACAACCGTCACCTTCGCCGATGATACCTGGTATCACATCTCTGCCGGTTGGAGATCGACCAGACCGGGAGATCTGGTCCTGCTGATCGATCGTCGACCGGTGGGTCGACAATCGTGGTTGTCGCGTCTCAATGGTGCCCTTTCATTCTCGGGAAATCGAGTTTCTATCGTCGATGCCGACATGGCGACCAGATTTCCCCCGACCGGGACCTTACTGGTCGGTTCGGAAGCGGTCGATTACTCCGGTCGGGAGGGGGCATCCTTCATCGTCAGGCCGCCGGGGCCCAACGGCTCACCTCCGATCGGGCGAGGTGTCCGCGGGACAGTGCGCTCGAGCCATGCGTCCGGTACTCCGGTGAGGCTTCTGGGCTATTCACTGCCATTGGCAAACTCCGACCCGCGACGAGCGCTGACCGATTCTTCCAACGACATCATCATCGGTCCGGGGGGAGCATCGCTGGAGATCGAACTCACACCCACGATGAGGGTCTCTGACTTCACCAGTAGCGGAGCAGTGGTACTGACTCCTGCTACATTTTCCCGAGCCTCGACGCAGATCCCTTTCGTTCCCGGAAGTCCGGTGACCAGTACCCTGGAACTGGAGCCGTTTGCCGCCAACTCACTCTCTTTGCTGGTGCAGACCAACGGGAGCCATCCTCTCGAACTCGGTTTTCCGCCGCGGGGATACTTGCACATCCAGCAGTGGACCCGGCAAGGTTCCGAACCGTACCAGGTGGTGGCGACCGAATTCGCCAAGTATTCGTCGATCACCCCGGGACCGATACCGGGCCTTTATCGCTTCACGGCGATGGGTAGGGCTCTCCTGAACTCGACCGCGACCGAGGGGATCATCAGTGCCACCACCGACACGTTCCTGCAGGTCAGGGGTGTTTCGATCGAGTCGAACACGACCGATTTGAACCTGAGTTATGCGCCATCCGGAGTGATCCAGATCGACTACATGCCCGGGTCGCAGAGGATCGGCCTACTTCAAGATGCAGAGTGGATTCGATACACCCAGATCGCCGAGGGAAAATTTTTCATCTGTGATCCGGATCAGGTCGATTCATTTCGCGGCTTCACCGGGGACCAGTACATCAACACCGGGGATCCATTCCGTCGTAATCGCCCGCTGTGGGATATGAATGGGATCGTGCGCCATGCCGCGGGTCAGGAGATCACCCAGGTGGTCCGGGCAGTGGGGGCCTCCGCTGGGTTTGGTGACGAGGTGATCCTCGGCGATGGATTTGGCGATCCGACCAACAGACTTCGTGAAGATACGCCGCTGAGAGTTCGCAAGGTACGAGAAACCGATAGTGGAACCTACGTCAGTTTCTACTGGCCTCCGGAAGGGACCTATCGTCCGGGACAGGATCCACGGATCCGTCGATTCCCCAGCGGTGGATTGCCTTCCTCGACCAACGGGGAGATTCGGTTCGGCTCATCGATGATCAGTGGGGATGGGATCGATGCTCCGGGGACTCTGGACGAAGTGCGTTTCAGCCGCCTTGACGCGAGTGATGTTGAAACCTATGCATTTCCAGCGGCTTCCAACGGTGGATTCCGGACGATGGCGATCCAGGCGTCACCTGGCTTACCGTCAGGGGTACGTACCGAGGTGCTTCGAAGCGGCTATTCGATACAGGATTCTGAACAACCGGGCGGAGTTCTCGACAAGATCCATCTGCTGGCTCGATCGAAACTCACCGCTTCTGCTCCGCAACCGCAGGCGGGGGCCAACGGTGCTAGTGCCTTGCCAGCGGGAGTTTCTCGTTCCTTTTCGCGGGGCGATCCGCGTGGATTTGGTCTCGGCAAGCGAGAAGGCTTGTTCCAGGTTGATGATGAGGTGATGCACTACACCTTTGATCCTGGCCAGGTCGAGCCCGATGTGGTGATCCAACTGGAGCAGGATCTGCCCCGCGATCCCTACCTCGACGAGGACGCCCTCGGTGAAGGGGAGGTGGTTCCCTATGACCCCAATCGTGATCTGAGAGTAGAAGTGGTCAACTCGATCCAGGTCGATAACACGGCCAATCTTCCACCCAATGGTGGGTTCCTCGAAATGATCACCGGTCCGACCAACGAGGTGCTGTATTACGAACAAGCTTCGAACGGTGTACTGCGCAATGTGTTGCGCGGTCAGTTGGGATCATCGGTGGGTGGGTACGTCTATCAGTGGTCTTATACCGACGCACAGGACGTTGTTCAGGTCGTGACCAACACTCATCGGTTGCGGTTGATCCCCTCACGCGTCATCGATGTGATGACCCGAGGAATGCTCGCCACCGAACGCACCAGTAATGAACTGGGACGTGAACCTCTGGTTCCCCTCCCCGGTATTCCGGTGGCTCGGCTCGCCGGGCAGGTCGCTGAATCAGGATTGACACTGGAGGTGATGGGGCTTCCAGGAACCGAAGGTGGGAATCTTCGGTTGAACGGCTTCCCCTCCGGTGAGGGTTACCTGCTGGTGGATGACGGCATCAATTCGACTCCCGACGAGATCATCGCTCATACCGGTGCGCAGGGCAGCAACTTCGGGCTGTTTCGCGATGATCGTACTGGAAAAGGAATTTTCCGCGGTCGCTTCGGTACCGACTTCAAGGTTCATCCCGCCGGGACTCCAGTCATCGAACTGCTGGCTCGACATCACGATCGCTATCAACCACTGGTGGAATCGAAGGATCTGCAGTACCTCGAGCGAGCCTGGACGATGCCCGGAACCATGTGGGATCGAATCCGCTGGGATGTGGAACAGTCTCGCAATCGAGCCACCGCAGGAACGGTCAGGGTTCTCGCTCGATTCGATGGCGTTCCGGGGTGGGACTCGATTCCGACCAATCAGCCCGGTGGCCTCTATTTGTTTGACGATCCGACCGATGTCAATCGCCTCGGACAGTTTGGCGACGCTCTGGAAATTCGGATCCACTACCGTCACCGAAAAGGAGCCCATGGCCAAACGCGACAGTCGGGGGTGTGGAATGATGAATGGAAACATCTACCCGTCTTGAAGACCCTTGGAGTCGAACACCGTAAGGAGTGGCGGATTCTTCATCACGAGGAATATCCGTACTGATGAACAAAGAACAGGGACTGACACTCATCGAGATTCTGGTGGCGCTGGGTATCTTCGTGATGCTCGGTAGTGGGCTGGTCGTGTTCCTGAGAGATGGAATTTCCACCTGGCAAGTCGGCGAATCGAGACGCGAATCGATCGAGCGAGCAGAAGCGATCCTCGAGCCACTCTGCGCCGACCTGCGCTCACTCTTTTCCCAACCAGATCCGGGACCCGGTGGTGGGCTGGTCGAAGTCTTGCTGCTTTGTGACCGAGATGGCCGGGGGCGATCCCGTTTGAGGATGGTCAGCGTGCTCGACGAGGAGGTCAGGAATCCGATTACGCGGATTGCTGGATCACTCACCGGTGGTCTCGCCGATATCGATTACAACAATGACTCGATGGAAGCTCGACTGGGAATCCTGCGCGCCCCTGGTGGCCTGTGCGAGGTCAGTTACTCGATGGGACCCGAAGAGGGGTCCGAGGTGTTGTGGAGAGGCTTCAAGAGTCCTATCGGGGGCGAAGGTACCCTTTTTAATGATGTCAACCTTGCGCCGGATGTCGACGGGACGCCGCGGCGCAGTCGTCCCATCGCAGATGGAGTACTCCACATCGAATGGTCGTTCTGGGGTGGTGATCGTCGTCGCTTTGTCGCTGGCAAGGTGCAACCACCGCTCTCCTTCTGGGATTCGACGCGGGGCATCTTGCCGATGGACCGTCAGTCGGGAATCTACTGGGATTCAGGAAGCCGAGATGATCCCTTCGATGATGTCTTTCCCGATACTGTCGAGGTACTGCTGGTGCTGAGACCGGCCCGTTCCGCTGCACTTGCCCGTCTGAGTGCGGATATCGACGGGAGTACCGGAGACATCCTCGTCGATTCGACCGCACAGTATCCGGTCGGTCCCGACAGTTACATCCGTATCGACTCCGAATGGATTCGAGTGGGGCGGCTCACGAGTAAGGCATTTCTTGACTGTGAAAGAGGGATGCGAGGCACCACTGCGGTGGAGCACTCCCGTCTTCAGTCTGTCGTCCATGGTTCCGAATTCCGTAAGACGGTGAGGATCCCAGGGGCCAGGGATCCGGGGTGGCAACGATGAAGATGGAGAGCAAGGAATCCGGATTCACCCTGCTCGAGGTCGTGGTGGCTCTGGGAATCCTCACGGTGGGGGTGAGCGCCGCGATCGCTCTGTTCGCCGCAGGTACAGCCTCTCATCGTCGTGCGGTTGATCGAATCCGTGCCATCGAGGTCTCGGAGGTGGTTTTGTCTGCTCTTGAGGGCACGATCCGCGACGGCGGAACCGTCACTGATTTGATCAATAATCCACCATGGGATCCGCTGCTGGCTCACTGGCCCGGAATTTCTGTCGAAGTGCGATACGGTACCGTGCCCAAGGAAGAGTACACCGATGAACTCGTGGTAGAAATTCATGTCCAGTGGATCGCACGCGGGGTCGATAGTGAGGAAGTCTTTCGACAGATCGTCCCCAGGATGAGAAGTATTCGACTGGAGTCTCCCTGAGGTAGTCGCCGATCAGACGCTGACCACGGCTCGTTCCATCAACTCCACCGGCAAAGCTCCAGCACCACTCTTCAGTTGCCAGTCCATCTCGATCAGGGTTTCGATGATTTTCAGAGTCCTGGGAAGATCACAAGTTCGATACTGTTTGCGAATCCTCGGAAGAAACGGTCGGGCAATCCCGGCCTGCTCGAGAATCTGCTGCTCTCCTCCACCCTCCGCCACGATGCGATGAACGCTTCTCAGTTCCCGTGCACGTTTGAGAGACAGCGCCAGGAACTGTAGTAGCAATCGTTGAGGATCCCGCACTCGTTGATTCTTTTCATCGAGTGCGCCGCGCTCGACGATATCGGAAAGCACTCGGAGTGATCGTGCTCGATCCTGTTCGAACCAGGAGTCGACCAGCTCAAAGGCAGTTCCGTCACCACCAGCGGCACTATTCTCGACGATGATGCTCTGGTCGATCTGGTCGATCTGACGGGAGTCACAGATGGTGGAGATCTTCTCGATGGCGCTGGCGAGTTGATCCATCTGGGGGCCGATGCGATCGATGAGTAGTTGGGCCACCGGAGCCGTCACCTTCAGCGAATGAGTGTGAAAGCGATGGATCACCCAGGAGTTCAGTTCGTGATCCCAGGGGTTGGCATCCGGTTGCCATGGGGGTGGACGGTGAAAGGGCCGATCCGCCGAGATGGTGAGTCCGAACTTGCCGATCGCCTTGGCCACCTTGCTCCGTCCATCGAGAGCATCTGCGGTGAGGATCAGCAGTGATCCGGTGGGGGCGGATGAAAAGAACTGGACCCAGGAATCGGGGTCCGATTTGAACCAGTTCTGAGCATCCTGGACGATCACTACCGGCCCACCCCCGAACAGGCTCGGTGTCCTCAGTTCATCGAAGATTTGACGAATCTGTTCATCGGTGGCGCTTCGAGTCCCCTGGTAGCGAAGGATCGAGTCGGGGTCTGGGGTGCCGCCAGGCAGAGATTCGAGCAACATCGCGATCGCTTCACGGCGTAGTAGTTGCTCCTGCCCGACCACCACGGTGATGGGGGGTGGCCCCTCCTTGAGCCGTGCGGGAAGGGTGGCCACGGTCACCTTGCGGTTGGAAGATCGGGATCTGGAAGATGATTTGGCCATGCCACATTGTCGGCCTGGATCTGACTGATTTCAACTGTTGGCCCTTGAACAGCCGTGAAAGGTTCTGTATCTAGAGCCGTGACAGGATTGATTCGGGGCAACCCGGGTCGGAAGTGTGGTGAGAATCCACCGCGGTGCCGCCGCTGTAACCGGGGACAACCCCTGCATCTCCAGGCGTGGGTCTGGAAAGCCACTACGAATTGTCGTGGGAAGGCGCAGGGAGAGGACGATCCGGAAGCCAGAAGACCTTCTGTCAGTGAAATCGTCGGGGATTGACCTCCTTCGATTTCTCCGCTGGATCCCTCCGATTCACGCACAGTGCGTGGAATCGGACCAGAACTCCGAGCAGAGAGGTCGCATTCAGTTGCTGCAATCGTTCTTTAATCTCCTTCTCAACGACTTCTATCGATGCCGCTGGAGAAAATCCGTACGAGTCGGCTGGATCGTAGTCGGCTGGATCGTGGTCGGCTGGATTCCGGTCCTCTCTATTGCGGGAGATCCGATCGCCCAGATTTCCACCGAGATTCCCAATGCCAACGTCGACTCTCACCCTTACTCGATCGTCATCGACGATGCACACCAGCATGGTTATGTCTCCATCTGTGGCGATGTCGCGCCCTTCGGTGAGGCGGTCGAGGATCACAGTGCGTATCAGGTGATCGAGTTCGATGCTCGGACTCTCGAGGTCCTGCGTACCTTTGATGTCGGATATTATCCGACGGATCTATTGCTCTCCGGTTCCGATCTGTGGGTCTGTTGCTCGACCATCAGTAGCCTGTTCAGAGTCGATCTGGTCAGTGGGAACGTCACCGCTGTACCCTTCAGCGACAGTTCGGGAGCCGCCATCGGATACCCATCGGGACTGGCCCTCGGCTGGAACGGGGAGATCATCGTTTCCTCCAATGGCGGTAGTTTTGATGGGTCGGATGAGAACATCGTGATCCTCGATCCACTGACTGAAGAAGTGGTTCAGCGGATCGAAGTTGCCGGTGGCATCTCGACTGTTGTAGCACTGGAAGATGGATCGTTGCTGGTTCCGGTAGGCTTCCCGGGCGATGATTTCACGGCTGCTCCCGAATTGCAGTGGATCGACCCCACCAATGGACAGTTGCTCGACCAACTGGTGATCGACGTCGAGACTTCCGATTTTCCAGCACCCAGTGATCTGCACGTTCTGGATGATCAGAGTGCTTTGCTGACCATCTTTGGCGGCAGTGCGGTGGTGTATCGCATCGATCTCAACAGTAGAACTCTACTGATGGAATACCCGATGGAATCGTCGGACACCGTGCAAAGTGCCGTGGCCCAGGGGGCCGCGGGTACCTTTCTCGTGGCGGAATACTTCGCCGGCACCGTGTCGCGCTACCAGCTCGACAGTGGTGAGCGGCTAGAGATCCTGACCGGTGGGGATCTTCCCAATCGGATCTGCGTCTCCGGCGGACGTGTTTATACCACCCAGCAGGGAATCGAATCGATCAGCGTGCACGGGGTCATCGGAGCCTTCATCCGTGCTGATCTGAATCTCGACGGACAACTGGATCTGGCCGATCCGATCCTATTACTCGAGCACCTGTTTCTCGGAACATCGATCGCTTGCGACGATTCCGCTGACACCAACGACGATGGAACGCTGGATCTCTCGGATGGAATCCAAATCTTGTCTTTCCTCTTTTCACAGGGTCCTTCTCCGCTATACCCTTTCCCCGTCGCAGGGAATGACCTCAGCGATGACGACCTCGATTGCGAGACCACCGGATGAGTAACTCGACCTGTCCATCCTCTTTTGAGAAAGGAATCTCCATGTCCTTCAGTAGCAAGTCCTTCAGCAGCATGATCCATCTCTTCTGGATCTGCTGTGCCATCGCATTGCCGACCTTGCTCCACGGCCAGGGCGCCTGGTATGGCGACCAGCAGACTTTGTGGGTCCATGGAGAGTCGGGTTCCACTCCCATCGTGAATCTGTCCACCGATCTGAGAGCCATTGCACGCACCGCCAGTGGCGGAGGCTGGATCGCCATCGAGGAAAACAACCAGGTGATTCATGTCGATCCCAGTGGTGCCGTCATCGAGGTCATCGATACGGTGGTGGGCGTTCAGTCACTGGCCATCGCCGCCAGTGGACAGCTGTGGGGAACTCGACCGGGGCTCGATGATGTGATCCGGATCGAATCGGGTGCCGGAATCGTCTCCACTCATCCGGTCGGCTCGGTTCCTTATGGCATCTCCATCGATGCCGAGGGACACATCTGGGTCAGTTGCTCCTACGCCAATCAGGTCTATCGACTCGATGACTCCGGCGAGTGGCTTGCGACCTATCCGGTCGGTTTCTTCCCCACCGGGATCAGTGCCGCTCCTGCTGGAGGGGTTTGGGTCGCTGAAAAGGGCGGCTTGACCAGATTGTCGTCGACCGGAGAAGTGGTGTGGAGTTCGACGGTCGGAACCTTTCCCATCGCAGTGACCACGGATTTGCAGGGACGAGCGTGGTTTTGCTGTCAAACCAGCAACGAAGTGGTGGTAGTGGGAGATCAGGGAGTGGAATCAGTGATCGACGTTCCTGATCGACCCCTCGGAATCGCTGCCAATGGCGATGGCTCCGTCACGGTGGTTTGTCGAGATGGCTCTTCGCTGGTCAGAATCTCACCTGATTTCGCGATTGTCTCGGTCGATCTGGTCAGCAACCCCAATGGGCACGGAGACCTGACCGGGCTTCAGCGAGCGTTGCTGGCGGATCCGCTCGGAGACCAGGATCTCGACGGGGTCTCCAATCTCGAGGAGGCTCAGTTCGGATTCAATCCGCTCGATGCCAGCTCGGTTCCGGCGATCTTTATTCGCGGCGATACCAACCGAGATGGAGTGGTCGATCTGACCGATGCGATTCATGAACTGCTGGTGCTGTTTGGAGTGGAGACGAGCCCCTGCCTAGAGGCGCTAGATGTCGATGATGACTCGCGCCTGACGCTGGGCGATCCGATCCGGATCCTTGATTTCGTCTTTTCTGCGGGACCTGCTCCGGCGGCCCCGTTTCCCGAATACGGCCCCGATCCATCGCCTGCACAGGGATTCCCCTGCGCCCTCTGAGCATTTCGGCGTCGATCTTCGTCAGATCGACGCCCGAGCGGGGTTGCATCGACAGGGTCTCACATGCCATGATGCGCAGGTCCGCTTCCCTTCGGGGAAGCAGTGCGTCGATCCTCGGTCGGGGATCGACCCCAGGTCCAGTAGTGGATTCCCTTCAGGGAATCGCTGAAGGACTGATTTCTCCAGATGAACTGGCGTCCTCTTCTGTTTTCAGGAATGGCGGACGAGCCGGTACCCCGATCGAAGGGGGACTGAATTGAACAATAGTAACGTCGACCAGGAGCACCAGATCGCCGTGTTTGTCGACCTCGACAACATCGCCATCGGTGTCAGGGAAGCCAAGATCGCCAAGCTGGATATCGTCAAGATTCTCGATCGTCTGGTCGAGAAGGGCAAGATCACGGTCAAGAGGGCCTACGCCGACTGGTCCAACTGGACCCACTACAAGCGGCCCTTCCATGAGTGCGCCATCGAGCTGATCGATATTCCGGAGCGCAAGATGTCGGGAAAGAATAGCGCCGATATCAAAATGGTGGTCGACGCCCTCGAACTTTCCTACTCGAAGCCACACGTGGATACCTTCGTGTTGATCTCCGGTGATAGCGATTTCTCTCCACTGGTTTCCCAGTTGCGAGAGAATAACAAGAAGATCATCGGTCTCGGTGTCAAGCACTCGTCCAGTAACCTGCTTATCGATAACTGTGATGAGTTCATCTTCTATGAAGATCTGGTTCGAACTCGCAAGAAGAGAACCCGTAAGACGACCAAGAAAGTCTCACGCAAGTTGAGCAAGGATCAGGACGCCGCATTCTCCCTGCTCATCAGTTCCATCGCTGCACTGCAACGAGAGAACTACGAGGTGATCTGGGCCTCGATGGTCAAGCAAACGATGAAGCGCAAGCAGCCGACCTTCAGCGAGGAATATCACGGTTACACACACTTCTCCAAGTTGCTCGTCGATGCCGAGAAACACAAGTTGATCAGTGTCCACAAGGACCAGAGAAGTGGCACCTACATCATCGATGAGTTACTCGAAGACGAGGTCTAGTCGGTCACGATTCGATCTTCTGGCAGGCATTCTATTTGTTGGGTCACCCCGCTTTGCAGCGAGAGTGCTACCAGTGCTCCTCCATAAACGCAGCCGGTATCGATGCTGATATGCTTCTGATGTCGAACCAGCCCAAGAGCAGCCCAATGGCCAGTGATGGTGGCGTGTTCGCGTGTCGCACGATCCTCGACCTGGAACCACGGAGTCACGGTCGGCGGACAGGTATCGAGCGCACCGGTCCACTGATCTGCCAGTGACAGGTCTTTCTTCAATCCTCGGACCCGGGTCAAGTAGGCTGCAGTGACTCCATCCGGATCGGTCGGATTGCGATACCAGGACCAGTCGCCACTGCGAATCCTCTGAGAGAGGCGGATGGCTCGAGTCATCACCTCGGCGACACTCCACTGCGGGTGAAGCCCGGCGTGAACCACCAGCCAGGGTGTTCCGGCGGGTTCGGAGACGAGCAGTGCCAGAGGCTTCTGCGCCAGCCAGCGAGGCCAGTCCCACGGCTCCGGCTGTGCGATAGCGGTGTGTTGTAAGCACTCTTCCAGGCGGTCTCCAGCACGTGCTGTGGCGACCTGGGCGTGAATCGCCAGTAGATGGAGATCATGATTACCCAGGATCACCTCGGCACGATCTCCGAGGGAATGAACCGTCTTCAGCACCTCGAGGCTCGAGGGGCCCTTGCCCACCAGGTCGCCGACGAAGACGAAGTGGCACGCTGGATCGCTTTTCTGCAACGATTCGAGCAGCAGGGAGAGGGTGGCGTGACAGCCGTGAACATCTCCGATGACCCAGGTGTCTGGCTGGTCCTGAGTTGTATTCAGTGAGTTCAGAACTCCTCCTGCAACGAAGCCAGCGCCGGGAGATAGGACTCCCGGCGCCGATTTGAACGACCCTGGCACGATTCGAACGTGCGACACCCGGCTTCGGAGGCCGGTGCTCTATCCACTGAGCTACAGGGCCCTGGTAACAGGGAAACAGGGGTCCTTCGACTGGACTGGACCCCGCATGCGACCCGTTTTTTAGCAGATCCGCCGACTGGAATCCAGACGCACTGGCCTCAGCAGCGCAGTTCCGGCACAATCAATCGCCATGGACCTCTTTTCTCACTCGATCCGTGCTTTGCTGGGGCTCACTGCATTGCTGGTGATGGGGCCCTGGTTCCTCAGTCCAGCGGGCAGCATGCCGGTCGAGGGGTGGACCACCGTACCCCTCCTGCTGGCTCTGCTTGCCTTCAGCGATCTGGTCCTGCAACTGCGTTCTCAGCGGGAACGCAGTGCTCTCCCTGGATTGACAGTGCTGCTGCTCTGCCTGACCGGGTGCGGCTGGAATCAGCAGTTCCTGGTGATCTTCAGTGCTCTGCTGGCCCTCGGCTTTACCTTGATGGATTTGTTTTCGACCTTACTGGAGCAAATTCGGCGAGGTGGAGCGCTGGTAATGATCCTCTTCTTCCTGGCACCAGTGGTGGTAGGAACCGCCCTCATGACGATGCCACGTTGTCAATCGATCGAGAGTTCGATCGATCCTTTGACCTTTTCAGATGCTCTCTTTACCGCCATCAGTGCGGTGACCGTCACCGGACTGACCGTTATCGATGTCGGCTCTCGGCTGTCGATCGAAGGACAGTGGGTTTTGCTGGGTCTGATCCAACTCGGTGGCCTGGGAGTGATCAGTCTCTTCGCCTTCTTTGCCCTGGTGCTGGGGGAGGGTCTTGGCATCCGTCAGGGCAAGGCGCTGCGAGAGGCCCTCGCTGGAGTGGGCATCTCTGAACTGAGAAACTTGCTCGGTGTGATCGTCATCTCCACCTTGCTGGTGGAGTCGATCGGAACCTTGTTTCTGATCTGGGTGGCCGACAGCGAGGGTGGATTTTTCGATGCGCTATTCCACGCCGTCAGTGCCTTCTGTAACGCCGGATTCTCCCTCCACGCATCATCGCTGGAAGGGTACTCCACTGCTGCTCGGTTGGTGATGACGATGCTGATCATCGTCGGCGGACTGGGTTTCCCTGTTCTTCTCGATCTGTGGCGGAAGTTTCGTTCGAATGGCCGTCAGCGATTCCCACTCCAGACCCGACTGACCCTGGTGGTCAGTCTCGTATTACTGATTTCGGGGGGATGGCTACTCTATTGGAGCGGAGCCGGGAGCGATTCGTGGTTCTGGAGTGTCACGGCGCGGACCGCAGGCTTCAGCACTTCCGCAACTTCGGCTCTTCCATGGGCCAGCACCCTGGTGCTGATGGTTTTGATGAGTATCGGAGCCTCTCCCGGATCGACTGGCGGTGGTTTGAAGACCACCACCGTCGGGGTGTTATTTCTCGCGACCTGGTCTGAACTGCGTGGTGGCGGTCAGGTGGTGGCGTGGAACCGAGTGATTCCCGATCCGGTGATCCGAACCGCTGCGGTGCTGGCGGTGATTGGCATGTTGCTGTGGGGGATCTTGCTGGGGTTGCTTCTGGTGGTGGATGGTTCTTCAGGGAAGTATCAGTTCATCGATTACGCCTTCGAGGTGACCAGCGCACTGGCCACCGTCGGATTGAGTTGCGGTGTGACATCGACCTTGAGCGAAACCGGGCGCACCATCCTCGAAGTGGCGATGATCTGCGGTCGACTGGGGCCGCTGGCGCTGGTCCTTGCGATGGCTTCCATCTCCAGTTCCGCTCCACGAGGGGAGCGCCCTCCGGGCCGCGTGATGCTCGGCTAGCCGCCGCTAGGAGTCGGAAGGTTTGAGGTCTGCCAGTCGATCCTTCGACCCCAGCAGGAACACCTTGTCGGTCTTCTGAAAGGGAACATCGACTACGGGGCTGAAGTCCGCGACATCGGCATCCGCTCGCCAGATACAGATTAAATTTACGGCGTAATTCTGACGGATCTCGAGTTCGCCGATGGTTTTTCCGATCCAGCGATTGGGAACTGGAATCTCAACAATCGCCTGATCTTTCCCCATCGGAAGAGAGTCCACGATGTTGGGGACCGTCAATTTTAGCGCCATCCTGCGGGCCGCTTTTTTCTCCGGCGAATAGACATCGTCCGCCCCCAGTTTGAGAAGGATCTTTCGAGCAGTATCTCCATGTGCTCGAACATGAACCCTGGGGATCTTCAATTCCTTGGCGATGGTCGTCAGGAGGATCCCGGGCAGCGGACTCTCGCCGATGCAAACCACCACTGTCTTGACCTCGATCAGGTGTTCACGAATCGCCTCTTCATCGAGGATGTCTAGAGTCAGTGCGTCGTCACACGACTCGGCGATCTCCATCACCCTCTGCGAATCCTTGTCGATGGCGAGGATTTCGACATTCATGTGAGCGAGTTCGCGAACCAGGGATGAACCAAACTGTCCCAACCCAACGACGGCGATTCGTTCTTTCTTCATCCGGGATCTCCTCGATCAAAAACCTGTGCTCTTGACGATGTCCAGCTTCAGTAGCCGAAGTTGTTGACTCATCTGCTGGTATCGAGTCTGTAATGTGTAGCCGTCGGAGGCATGAATATCGAGCCACTTTTGCCACTGGTCGAGTTGCTCCAGCGTTTCCTGTCGTTGCTCAGTGGGGAAACCTTCTCGTAAACGGGTTCGGATCGAGCCGATCCACTGATTCAACTGTACCGCAGACTTACCTGCGACCTCTGGCGACTCTGAAGGCAATGACTTCCAGGCGCTTCGGGTCAACTGCTGCAACGGTTTCGAACGATCGGTAGGAATCAATCGTGCCAGCATCTCGGGCCCACCTTGTTCGAGCCAGGAGTGCCAGCGAATCGGATTGATCGGTTCCTGTCGGCGGATGCTATCTACGATGGAAATGGTGTCGATGAGACTGCCCGAAGGAGAAGTGGCTGCGGGTGGAACTGTCATGGATCTCTGAGTCGCTTCGATGCGAGAAGTCGGAATGCGGATCGATAGTCCACTGGGGAGTACCGTTTCTGCTGTGGCGGCTCGGATCTGAAGAGATCGATAGGCGAGAGTCGATCCGCCCTTCAGGCGCATCGTCAGCAGTGGAACAGTGGCTGCAGAGTCCTTCTGGCCGAGGCGTGTCAACTCCTGCTGACAGATCGACTCGAGGAGCAGTAGTTGATCCTCTGGAGACGGCCCCGCTAGATCGAGTTCGCTGATTTCGATGGGGGACCAGCGTGTCAGACGTTCCTCGATGGAGCGTTTTTGTTCGGTGGACCAGTTGGATCGTTGCTGCGAGTCTGAGTTCTCCACGGGTGCAGTGGAATCGAGGGATGGATTTGCGGCCAAAGACTCCGTGGAAGGGGAAGTGATCTTCTCGCTGAACTTGATCAACGGTGGACGAGCCTGGAGCGCTTGAAAGAGCACCGCTGTCACCAACAGGGCGCAGAAGATCAGCATTCTGGTCATCTGGGTTCCCCGGTTCCTCTCTGGAGATGGGCTCGGAGCAATTCCTCAGCAGGTTTCCCTGCTGGAGTGTAACTCGGGTCATGCTCGCCGCCATCCATGTGAAGTGCATAGAAGAAAACCCCCTGTAGCAGGGGATCTGTCGAAAAAGTGTCGAGGAATGACTGATAGCCTCGGGCCTGTATGACGGGGTCTGCTGCAGCCACTACGGCGTGATTCCACGGTTCCTTCAATCCCAGGGAGTGGGAGGGGAAGCCCAATTCACTGAAGAATACCGGAATGCCGGAGTCGCGGGTCCAGCGGTGAATCCTCGACCGAAATGGTAACCAACGAGATACCAGAGCCTCGTCACGGTCGTCATCGGCTGTCGCCAGAGGGATATAACCGTTGAGTCCCAGCGCATCGAGGTGGCTGGCAAATCCGATCTGTTGCCAATGATCCCAGTTGGCAGAGTAACTGACCCAGCCGGAAAAGGAGTGACGTACATCTTTGATGATGCGAAGCCAACTTTCGCTGTCGTGTTCCAGTGAGGATAACTCGCTACCGACGAAGAACAGGGCGACCTGATGTCGTTGAGCCAACTGGGCAAGACTCAGGATCCACTGCCGGTAGTGACGGAACCACCTCTTTGGCTGGACCGGTTCCAACTGGCCGCGCCAGTGAGGGTCGTGTGGGTCCTGGAGCAACAGCAGTGGTTGCAAGGCCACCTGCATCCCCGCATTCCTGGCATCATCTATCGCTCGGGAGATTTGCGTCAAGGATGGGCTTCTGTGGTCCTCTACCGGTAATGAAGAAGAATCGAATCGACTCTGGTAGGCGGGGAATGTGATCTGGATCCAGCGAAAGCCGATTTGTTGAGCCCACTGCAAGTTAGCGGAGAATCTCTCGGTGGGATCTTCTCCCATCAGGAGAATCGTTATTCCTGTTGGTTTGGGCCAGTGTTGTTCTGCCGTCGCAGGGTGTGCTACTTGACCGCCTCGCTGGCGAGTTTCAGTACTGCCCATCTGTGGAAGTGAGATGAAAAGTAATCCCAGCAGCAGGATCGGAGCCATGGACAGTAGGGGGCCAGATTTCAACTATCACCTCGTGTGTCCGGAATGAGAGACGATCGGGGGATGGACATGAGCAGTTCCTGCGGCCAGAATCACATCATCGCTGTTCGTTGGAGATGGACAGGATAACAGGTTCGAGTCGGTTCCATCGAGTGGCGAGACTCGGTGCCGACAGCATTGGTGCCTCTCAACCGATTCGAGAGCAGTGGCATCCGACTCCTCTGAAAGGTGTATTGATGTTCAATGCTTCTCGGTGTGCTGGAATCTGCCAGATGCTCCTCTGGTGCTCGATCTTTGTGCTCTTTTCCTCGCCCGAGGTGGAGGCCCAAGGATTGGAACACTGGAAGGAACAGTTCCGGCAGCAAAAAAATCTTGAGGTTCTGGAACGGATCGACGCGATCCAGAAGATCGGAGAAATCGACTCTCTGGAAGCTTCAGAATTTCTCGCCAAGATCATCGGGGATCGAACTGAAAAGACATCGATCATCGAATCCGCTATCCGCCTTGTGGCTCTTCATCGCCATTCCGTGGGACTGGAGGCGGTAATCGAAACTGGCCTTACAATTCTCCCCACCCGTTCCTACTGGGTGGTGAGAGACTGCTGGGACCGAGATCTGAGTCAAGGAGAGTCCGATTACATCGCCGAGAAGGGGATCCTCAGGACCCCGGCACTCGATGTCGAGTCGCAGAATATCCTTCTCTCCATAGCTCTTCGTGCCGACAATTCTGTGGCGGGTGAGTCCGCTGCTAAAATTCTGGGGAATCGCAAAATCCCCCCGCACAACCAGGCGTTGATCGTCGACCTGATCCGCATGCACCGGGTTGAGTCTTCCAAGAAGAAACTGGGCAAGTTGTTCAGGGTCAACGATGCCAAGTTGCAGGTGGCCGTGCTTCAGGCTCTCCAGCAGCTGGAAGCGGATGATCAGAGCCGTACCTTTCACAAGGCGCTGAAAAGTAAGCACTGGACCGTACGAGCCTGCGCGGTTGATATCTTCGGGGATACTCACGACCCCGAGGTGATCAAAATCTTGCTCCCGATGCTGAAGGACGAATTTGTCGAGGTGCAGGTGTCGACGGTTCAGGCGCTACGGAAAATCGGCGGCAAGGAGGTGGCCGAAGCTCTGGTCAAGCGGGTTGGAAAGCATGAGGGTCGAGTTCTCGATGATATCTGCGACGCGCTGGTCTGGTTGACGGGCCAGGACTATGGCCCCAGTGAAGTTTCCTGGACCTCCTGGTGGGATCGAGAAGGAAAAGATGCAGAGATCCGCGGGATTTCCCGCGAGGAGTACGAGCGAATCCGTGAGGAGTCTTCGGAGAGCACCACCGGTACCTATTATGGACTGCGAGTGCTCAGTCGCTTCGTCACCTTCATCGTCGATATTTCCGGGAGCATGGAAGAGCCCTACGAGGTCGATACGGTCAAACTACCCGGAGGACGAATCCAGCGTGGCGGAACCGGTGTCGATGAAGACTCATCCGGCAAGACTCGTAAGAGAGAGAAGATGGCCAAGATCGAGGTCGCACGCCGCGAACTGTTGAGAGTTCTCGACGGGATCCCGGACGGTACCCAGTTCAACATCATCGCATTTGAGAGCACTTTTACCCCCTGGCGACCGGGTCTCGTCGAGATGGAGGATGAGATTCGCTCCGATGCGATGGACTACGTAAGATCGCTGGGGCCTCGAGGGATGACCAATGTCTATGACACCTTGGTTTCTGCTCTCGATGACCCGGAAGTCAACACCATCTACTTTCTCAGTGACGGATCTCCCACGATGGGAAAAATAGTTGAGCCTGGTGGGATTCTGGCCGCGATTCGTGCCCGCAATCAGCAGCGCAAAGTCAAGATCCACACCATTGGATTCCATCTGGATCCTGCCGCATCCCAATTGATGAGATTGCTGGCCGAGGAGAATCACGGAACCTTCGTCGAGCGTTGATGCAGTGGTGCAGCGCTGGTCTAGAAGTAGATCTCGCTGCGACTCTTCTCATAACGAGCGGCGAAGACGAGGGTGATCAGGAACAACAGAATGGTGCCGCCCAGAAGCGAGTAGTTCAGCGCCGGACCGAGTTCTGCGGGTGAACCAGCAGAGTTCAACTGCATCATGTAGAAGAGTCCGATCAAGACGAACAATACACCTGGAACGGAAGCGGCGATGAGCGCCTTCTGTTCACTCGCTTTTGCCATCGAGATGCGCGCGACCTCTCCAGAGTCTGGCACCTGTCCGCTGTGCATGCAGACAGGACAGTTTGCAGATGTGCTGGAGGTGTTTTGCATGAACAGGAAGTCGGAGTAGCACTCGCTACAGACCACCGGAATGCCACCAGAAGTGGGCGCCGCTTGGACTAACTTGGGAGTGTTCTTCTTACTGGATCCGCCGCGTCTATTTTTTCGTGCGGCGGGTTTACTGCGCTTGGCCATCGGATCCTCTCGTGTTCGTTCAGGAATCTAAAATCCTAGCAAGCAGAGAAATCGGGTCAAGGGAGAGGAGGCAGTGGATTCAAAGGAACTGTGAGCGGGAAGAGGTCGGAAAGTGCCCCAGGTGAGGGTGGAGCGCCATCGCCGATCCCTGGAATCAGCTATTGTGGTCGAGCGCTCCGAGGTCTTCCAGGGAGCGGTGGAGGCCTTCCAGAGCGTGTGGTTTGCGATTTTGAGGTGCGTGGTTCACTTCTTTCAGCGCTTTGAGATCTGGCAGAGCCGCTCCTTCGAGAGAGGCTCCTCGCTTCATTTCTCGGCGGGGGCGTTCTGGGAGGGGGCGTCGATCTGTGCCATCCGGTCGTAACCGGCGTGGCCCGACTCCTGGTGGGGGTCTTCGTTCCTGGTCGGCGGCGCCAGGCGAATGATTGCGCCCTCTGGCTCCCGGAGCAGGAGATCTTCGATCCTGGCCTCCGGGCGCTGGTGGCCGAAAGCCACCCTTCGTCCTGGAGCGTCGATCAAGTCCTTTTCGCAACAGTTTCTGGATTCGTTGCTTCATCTCATCACTCAACTGTGCGACGGCTTCTTGCAGTTGCGGGTGACTCTCCTCCACTTCCCCAGTTTTGATGAAGCGATTCATCTGCGCCCGAGTGAGGTGGCGAGCCAGATACATGACACGATGCCCATGCTTGGAGAGAGAGAGCGAGCGATGGATTCTTCGTCCCAACACCCGACGTTGCTCATGTGGAGGGAGGCTCTCGATCTTCTGTCGCTCCGCTGGGGGAAGAGCGGAGAGAAGTTGTGGCATCCGCAGGTTGATCTGTTCGTCGAGAAAGGCTTTCTTCTCCTCTGTGGAGCACTGACGAAAGCGTTGACGATCTTCCGCGGAGAGTTGGAAATCCCACAACCGTAGTGCGGTTCGCCGTTGACGGACATCTTTTCGATCGGCATCGGATGACTTCATGAACTGGCGAAGTCGATTCACCACCTTGGGCGCCTCTTGCGGTGGCAGTTGTCTCAATCTCTGAATCAACTTTTTGCGCTGTGCTGCGGGCATCTCTTGCAGGGTCGAATGGACACGAGCCAGAGCCAAGCGCCTCTCGTCCGACAGTGATTCCCACCGTTCGAGGGCTTCTGATCGCTTTTCTTGCGAGGATTGAGCGGAGTCATCGGTGGTCTGGGCGGGGCCGATCGCAGGAGATCCCAGCAGCAGCAGCCAGCAGATGAGCAGGAGAAGCGCAGTGCTCCCTTTCATCATTCCTCCTCTTCTTCGACCACGAGTAACTCCAGCGGCAGGTCCGCCAGAGCGAGATCGAATCCATCGACGGTGTCGATGTGGGAGGGGATCAAGGTCGCGACCAGTTGCGGATCGAGACCTTCGAGCAGTTCCAGGACGTCGAGCTGTTCCAGCAGTTCCGAGGTTGGACTTTCGACCAGCGACGAGAGAGCGATGGAGCGACTGGAGTCGGATCGACTGGAGCCCGCCCCAGGAATCGTGGCATCCGGCATCGTGAAGGGGAGGATGATGGCCGCCAACAACAGCGCTGCAGCGGCAGCAGTAAACCATCTTCGTTGTCTTTGACGCTGCTCGATGCGTTGCTTCAAGCGGGCGAGAAAGGCCTCTGGATCGGTAGCCTCTACCGTATCCATGGCGAGATTCAAGGTGGGTTCGAGGCGAGCCGCTTCATCGAGGAGCGACTGCAATGCCTTGCTCGTCTTGTGGTCCTCTTCGTGCATCAATTCTCCTGTGTTCCTCGGGGGAACATTGGCTGAAAACTCAAGATCGGTCTTCTCGGGTATCGTCGATGTAATCGGTCAATTCGATCAGCAATGATTTTCTCGCCCGGAACAAAACCGACTTGGTCGCGGAAACGGTCATTCCGAGAGATTCGGCAATCCTCACCACTGACCAGTCCTCAAAATTTTGGAGCCAGATCGCTTGTCGACCAGGTTCCTCAAGACGATCGATCGCATCACGCACCGCCTTTGCCTTTTCTTTACCCAACAACTCCTGCGCCGGGTCCTTCGATCGAATCGATCCGCCCACCCACTCACTACCGACCACAGCGTCCGGGTCGCTGGAGAGAGAGGAGCGCGGAGTCCAACGTTTTCTTTTCCTCGTGCGAATCTCGTTCAGAGCGATCCGCGTGGTAATTTTTGCGATCCAGCCGCGGAAAGAGATCGCTTCACGAAAGCGGTCTCGAGATTTCCAAACACGCAGGAATACAGCCTGTGCCACGTCCTCTGCGCCGGCCAGATCCCGTAGATATCGTCGAGCCTGACGAATCACGAAATCGAGATTTCGACGAACCAGCGTTTCGAAAGCGTCCTGGTCACCGCGCTGGAAGCGACGCATCAACTCCTCATCGTCAGCTTCCATTGGAATCTCTCCGACCTGTCCATCTCAACCCCGTAAATAGTCACAGGTCGCCTGGAAAAGGAGTATTCTGGCGACAAAGGCCATAGTTTTACAGGTAGGAGCCCGAATTGCCTCCTCAATCGGCAAATATACACAACGATGAATTTTGCCCTTCTGGAAATCCGGTGCCTGAGACCCTGTTTTCTGAGGTATCTCCGGCTGTATGCATCATCGATGTCCGATCTCCGGGTGAGTTCACCGAGGATCACATCCCAGGGGCTCGAAATGTCCCGTTGCTCGACGATGAGGAGCGTAAGGTCACCGGAACCTTGTATCGAGTCGAGGGAAACGAATCCGCCACCCGCTGGGCACTAGGTCGCTTGAATCAACGGCTCCAGGCTTTTCGCAAGCAACTGATTTCCCAGATCCCTGAAAATAGCGAGCCCATCATCTGCTGCGCCAGAGGGGGAGATCGTTCGGCACATGTGGTCCAGTTCTTGATCCAGTCAGGGCAGCCTGCAAAACAACTTCACGGTGGTTATCGCAGTTTCCGGAAGTCGGTGTTACGGCAACTGGAGCGCTGTGATCTGGCACAATTGTGGATTCTGGATGGGTACACCGGTGTTGGGAAAACCGATGTTTTGCGCCAGGTGGCTCTTCGATATCCAGATCGAGTCATCGATCTGGAACTCTACGCCGGGCATCGATCATCGATCCTCGGGGATCTGGGATTGATGCCAACCAGTCAGAAACAATTTGAAAGCATGCTCGCCGCAGCACTGACCCGTGTCGATGGAGGTGCGCCCTGGCTTCTCATCGAGGGAGAAAGTCGCAAGGTGGGAAATCGGCAGATTCCTGCAGCACTGTGGCAAAAGATGGGCGCCGCTCCACGAATCGAGCTGATCGCTTCGATGGAGCAGCGCGTTCGGTGGCTGGTCGATGAGTACGACACCGGGGATGGGTGGAAAAAGTTACATGAGCGGGTCGATCGCCTACGAAGTTACAGCCAGTTGGGCGACGATCGAGTCGATCATGTCCAACGCTGTCTCGAGCAAGGGGATCCTCAATCGGCAGCGCGATGTTTACTCGAGTATCATTACGATCCGCGCTACCAGCACGGGGATGAGAAAACTTTCCAGATCCGCCTCGAAAACCACGGCGCTTCACTCGCCTGTGAAGCGTTGGTGGAACAACTGGAGTCGACTACCGAGAATCCTCAGGAGTGAGGTGGAAGCTCCTCAAGGGCGGGGAGCATCGTCGGAAAAGCGCCCATGAATCAGGAAATGAATGATCTCCTGCTGGGTACGAGAGCGCCAGAAGACGAAGGTGTGTGAGCCGGGTAGATGGATCTGATCGACCGCCCCATCGAGGTGGGTCAATTCCTGGGGGACCAGAGTGTCGCTGTTGGCGGCAATCACCCCGGTGGTGGATCCGGGGACAGTGCCCAGTGGGAGGGGACCTCCTTCGCGATTGGAGAGTTCCTCGATCGAGGCGATCCACGAACCCAACATCCCCTCCAGCGAACCGGCCCATGGAGATCCCAGATTGGGCGGGCTGATCTGTACGACCCGACCGATACCGGGGATGGTCGGGGTAGTGGCTTTTACCGCGATCACCGCCCCAAGGCTGTGACCGACGACGTGGAGGGGAACTTGTGGTTCCAGGGCGATCTGATCGATGAGGAACTGGCGCAGTTCACGCCCCAACTCATCGACACTCTTGCGGGTGGAAGGGTAACGATATTCGATCACATGGAAGCCGGCGTTACTCAGTGGGGTGCGTAACGGCCGCATCGCACGCTGGGTCCGAAACAAGCCATGCACCACCACGACGTTTTCTTGCTGAGCCACTTTCAATTCGGTCTCCTCGGTAAGGTCAGGCAAAGAGTTACAGCCGATGAGGCTGACCGCCAGCAATGGGGCGAGCCAGTTCCAGCGACCGATGATTGCGCTCAACCAGAAACCAGTCTTCATCATTCCTCCCCGAGCATCATGAGAATCCCTGGGTCAGATGCAACCCGTATGGCGGGGAGGGGCGTGCAGGGGTTGGTGGGGTGGTCAGGCGTCGTGGACTCTGCCGTCCGATGCGGCTCCAGAACCGGATAGAGGCATCCACAGCAACCCACGAAAGGGAGCGGACATGACCGACGACAACAAGCGAGATGACCAGGAGAGCAAGAAACTCTGCAACGAAGACCTGAAAAAAAGGGGTGCCCAACTCGGTTCGGGCACCCCTGTAAATTCTGGTGGACCTGAGGGGGCTCGAACCCCTGACCTCTGCATTGCGAACGCAGCGCTCTCCCAGCTGAGCTACAGGCCCTGATTTTTGATCTCGCCAGCAGTTGAAGTTCAACAGTGCCAGCGGGTCGGATGATAACGAGTTTTAATTTATAGAGAGACGAAGTGGAATCGGCAAGGGATTAGGAGGATCTAGGAGGATTCTGCAGATCCTTCCACTGCTCTTCCAACTGTCGAATTCGGTCGCGCAACTGCGGTAACTGCGAGATGATGCTGAAGATCTTGCGTGTCTGGCTCGCATCGGCGGCCGGGGTGCCCATCAGCAGCTGGTTCCCCTCGAAACTTCGAAGAACTGCAGATTTGGCCGCCACCTGGGTCCGATTCCCCAGTTCCACATGTCCGATGACTCCACTCTGGCCACCCATTTCGCAATCATCTCCGATGATGGTGGACCCGGCGATTCCGACTTGAGCGGCGAAGAAGCAGCGCGCTCCGATCACCACGTTGTGAGCGATGTGAACCAGATTGTCGATCTTGGTCGCTTCACCGATGAAGGTGTCATCGAGTGCACCACGATCGATGGTGCAGTTGCAGCCGATCTCGACATCGCGACCGATCTGGACACCGCCACGATGGGGGACCTTCAGCGGGCCTTCGGATCCGGGTGTATAGCCGAAACCATCGCCGCCAATCACGCTTCCCGCATGAATGGTGGTGCCCTCTCCGATGGTGGTATTACCGTAGATCACCACATTGGAGTGCAAGGTGACCCCGGCAGAGATGGTGGATGGACCAAGAATCACTACTCCTGGATGAATCACCGCTTCGGCAGCCACCACGACTCCTGCATCGATGAACGCACCCGGTCCGATGAAAACCTCTGTATCGACCGTGGCTTCCGGATGAATGCGTGCTCGATCACTGATGCCAACGAAGGGTGGGTCCGGTTCGGGATGGAGCAAAAGGATGGCGCGAGCGAACGCCTCATTCGAGTTGGGGTGACGGATGATGGCGGGCACCTCGATCAGATCTTCGCTGTCGCGATCGGGTCCAACAATCACCGCTGAAGCGGCGATTCCCGCAGGTATCGCCCTGTCATCGGAGACCCATGCCAGATCTCCATCCCCGGCGCTTTCGGGCGGGCGGACCCGCACCAGTAGTGCGTCTGACTGCCCTTCGAGTTGCCCACCGATGCGATCTGCCAGTTCCTGCGCTTCCATCGGCATTATCTCCTCCCCGCTCGGACTACTCCGAGAAGGTCGATGATCAGCGGTTTGGTTTCCTCGGCATCGAGTGTCACCTTTAATTTTCCGTAGATTCCACCGGCTGTGGAAGGGAAGGGCTCGGCGACGAATGCGAGGATCTGGACGGCGCCATCGGCGAGATTCTTCGAGGTGAAGGAGAGTTCGATCCCACTGGTGTTTCGAATCAACTCGAGCTGGGTATCGGTAACCTTGAGCGGTTTGCCATCGACTCTTCGCAAGGTGAGCACGCTGTCGGAGAAGCCGGACTGCTTGACCTGGTTGAGATTCCAGGCCTGCGGCTGGTAGACCACCAGTCCAAAGGCCCTTCCGCGGATGGGAACGATGAAGGGGAGCCCATTACAGAGCCCGTGGATCTGACCGACGAATCGGTCCTTGCTGCTTCCCTGACGGGCAGTGACCTCCACTCGAGCACGGTTCTTGATCGGTTCGAGCAATCGCACACGGAACATCGAGTCGCTACTGGTAAGTTCGGTGATGGTCGGTGCTTGTTGGGTAGAAATCTGTTCAAACTCGACCACCTGGGTCGCTTCAGGAATCTCGGCAACGGTCGAGGTGGAGAGGACCAGTTCCCTTCGAGAAGTACGGATTCCAGGATGATGGCTGGCGATCACTGGGAGTCTGAGGACCGCCTGGTTGCCGACATGGACTTCAATCTTCTTGGAGAAGGAACCCCAGCCACGACCGAGGCTCAGTTCGAAGCGAAAGGTCCGTTTTTCTCCTGGCCCGAGGGGGGTCCTGACATCGTGAGGCTTCATCTTCATGCAGCCGCAGGTGGGGCGAATCTTTGTCAACTGGACCGGCTCCCGGGTCACGTTGATCACCTGGAACTCCAGCGTTTTCTTCTGGCCGTGCCCGACGATGCCTACATCGAGTTGCCTGGGTGACAATTCCAGTGAAGAAGCGGAGGATTGGGCCTCCAGCGAGGTGCACAACGAGGTGGGCAGCCAGTGGCACAAGAAAGCGATCAGGAGGACTGGCCACAGCCGGTGGTGATTACTCAAGTGGTGCATCAGGTCTTCTCCTAGCGCCACATTGTAACCTTTTCTCGGTCACTTGGGGGGCGCTTCTGGTGCCAGGGGGCTGCGTAGTCTATTTTCCAGAATCCCGTTCTCGCGCGGGCACAAGGATCGAGCCAGAGAGGTGGGTAGAGTGAACCACGGCGTGATCGAGCAGGTGTGGGGCATCTCCCGCACGGTGATGGAGCAGCAGATCGGCCGATTCCAGGGTTTCCTTGCCGATGATGGGGATCTGGCCTCACGATGTCAGTCACTGGAGCCATTTGGTTCGTTTCGACCACGGGATCAGGTCGAGCAGGACTCGAGCTGGAAACAGGTGATTCCCTACAGCGTCTTGCGCCACGGCGACCATCTCCTGCAACTTCGGCGACTGTCGACCCAGGGGGAGGCACGCCTGCATCATCGCCTCTCCATCGGCGTCGGAGGCCATGTCAATCCAGAGACGGGAGACGATGAGCCGCTGTTGATCCGTGGAATGAGACGAGAACTGTCCGAGGAGATCTGCATCGATGCGCACCAGGTCCAGTTCCGCATGCTGGGCTGGATCAACGACGATCTGACCGAAGTCGGGCAAGTTCACCTGGGACTGGCGGTCGAGGCTTTTCTCGATCACCGACCTGGAATCCGCGAAACGGACCGGATGGAGGGAACCTGGCAACCCTTGCAACGCCTGGATGCGACCGATCCCGGCTGGGAATCGTGGTCTTCCTTGCTCCTCTCGACTCTCGAGCCCGATCGATCTGCCTGTGAAGAAATCCAATCTTCTGAGTGAAACCGTATCGGTGCGATTGACGCTCCTTCCGCTGCCGGGCTAGAATCCAGCAGAGTCGAACGGGACCGATCTCAGCGCTACGGCGACCGAGGTGGAACTACAGTTCGTCACGCGGAACTACCACTACCCGGTGGTGTAATTGGCAACACAACTGGTTTTGGTCCAGTCATTCGAGGTTCGAGTCCTCGCCGGGTAGCCATTCGCGCAGTTGCAGATCCACGTCATCCGTCACCCCTTGGCGACCGAGTCGCCTTCGTTTTCTGAACTCATCGCCGAGTGAGGCGGTGCAGCAGGACAGGACCCATTCGATGGACGCCTCATTGTCCACCATCATCCTGGCTGCCGGCCGTGGTTCTCGGATGAAGTCGGATCTTCCCAAGGTCCTGCACCAGATCCTCGGCATTCCAATGATTGAACTGGTGACTGAAAAGGTAAGTCAGGTCGGTTCCGATGACCTGACCCTGGTGCTGGGGCACGGTGCAGATCAGGTCCAACGGGCACTGGGGGAGACATCGATCCGCAGTGCCATCCAGGACCCACAACGAGGCACAGCGGATGCTGTTCTGGCCGCATTGTTACAACAGCCTCCAGTGCATCCGGATGTGTTGGTGGTCAATGGAGACCTCCCCGATCTCGATCCCGAACTGTTGACTCGTTTTGTTGCCGACCATCGCAGTGGCGGAGCTGCTTTTTCTGTGGCGAGTGCACGGGTCGCCGATCCGCAAGGAATGGGCCGCATCGTTCGTAACGATCGGGGCGATTTTGTCGCAATCGTCGAGCAGCAAGATGCGGATGAAGATGTCGGTCGCATCGACGAGGTCAATCTCGGACTGTACATGCTCCAGGTCGATACGCTGCTACCGCTCCTCGAAGAGATGGTCTCGCAGGATCTCTCCGTCGCGGACCCCGCTGCCGAGAGTTACCTGACCAGAGTCGTCGAGGTGATGGTGCAGAAGTCGCTGTCGGTGGCTGCGATCCCGGTTGCAGCGGATCGTCAATTCTTGCAGGTCAATGACCGGAGAGGGCTGGCGCGGGTCTCTAGAGTTTTTCAAGATCGCCTGCAGGAACAGTTGCTCGACGCAGGAGTGACCATCGTCGATCCCCTCACGACCTGGATCGAACTGGGTGTGGAGATCGGATCGGATACTGTGATTCACCCGCAAACGGTGATTCGACGTGGAGTACAGGTGGGTAGACACTGCGAGATCGGGCCTTTTGCGCATCTTCGTGGCGGCACCGTGATCGAAGACGATGTGAAGGTGGGCGATTTCGTCGAGATCAATCGCAGTCACCTGGAATGCGGTGTCCGTGCCAAACACCTCGCCTACCTGGGGGACGCCCGGGTCGGGAGTGGGGCCAACATCGGAGCAGGAGCCGTGATCGCCAACTACGATGGAACCCACAAGTCCTCGACCGTCATCGGAGAACGTGCATTCATCGGTAGCGGAAGTGTCATTGTGGCGCCAGGAGAGATCGGGTCCGATGCAGTCGTCGGAGCCGGAGCAGTGGTGCCACCCGGGAAAATTGTCGAGCCTGGCACCGTCGTCATCGGTGTGCCCGCGCGAAAGTTGAATCAAAATAAAACTCGTTCCTGAGACTCGTTATTGTGAACTCTGTGAGGATGAAAGAGGAATCCGATGAGCCTTCAACTGTCTGATCGAATGGTGGTTCTGAGTGGCAACTCGAATCGCTCGCTGGCTGCGGATATCTGTTCCGACCTGGGGCTGGAGCCGGGCCGAGCAGAGGTGACTCGATTCCCCGACGGTGAAATTTCCGTCACACTTGGCGAAGATGTTCGAGGGAAAGATGTTTTCGTGGTTCAGTCGACCTGTCCTCCCGTCAATGAGAATCTGATGGAACTGCTGGTGATGATCGACTGCGTCAAGCGCTCATCCGCTGCCCGGATCACCGCCGTGATTCCGTACTTCGGCTACGCTCGCCAGGACCGCAGGGAGCAGGGAGCACGGGTCCCGATCACCGCCAAGATGGTCGCCAACTTGATCGTGGCTGCAGGTGCCGATCGAGTGGTGACAATGGACCTGCACTGCGAGCAGATTCAGGGATTCTTCGATATTCCGGTGGATCATGTCTACGCAGGATCGATCATCATCGATCACTACGCCGCAAAGAACCTGTCAGACCTGGTGGTGGTGAGCCCCGATGTCGGGGCCATCAAGATGGCTCGTGCCTACAGCCGTGGACTGGGGGCGAGGTTGGCCACTGTCGATAAGCGTCGAGTCAGCGGCGAAAAGACCGAAATCGGCTTCATCATCGGGGATGTGGCCGGGTTACATGCGATTCTCGCCGATGACGTCATCGCTACCGGAGGCTCGATTACCGCTGCAGCGGAATTGATCCTCCAAAAAGGTGCTAAATCGGTGTTCCTGGCCTGTACCCATCCGGTGCTCTGTGGTCCTGCGGTGGAGCGGCTGCAGGCGAGTCCGGCCAAGGAGATTGCCGTGGTGGACACCATTCCCGTGGACGGAAAGATATCCGGTGATAGGGTAGCCCTGTTATCGTGCGCCTCGGCCTTCGCCAATTCGATCAGGCAGATCCATAAATCGGCCTCGATTGGGCGCAACAACTTCTGATGAAAATCGGTCCGCAACGGTTGGACCATGAAAGGCGACGAGACGATGGACAAGTTCGTGATGGAGGGCCAGCCGAGAGCGGCCTCTGAACAGGGTACCCGTGCGGTGCGAAGACTCCGCAGTACCGGACAGATGCCTGTCAATATTTATGGTGGGGGAAAACCCAACCAGACCTACTCTGTCAAAGCCACTGATTTCTACGGAGCACTCGAGCAGAGTCACAGGCTCTTCGAGATCAATTGCGATGGTAAATCCGAGATGGGCATCGTCAAGGAAGTCCAGTACGACACCTTTGGAGATCATGCAATCCATGCGGATCTGGCCCGAGTCTCGATGGATGACGTGGTCGATGGCACCATGCACATCAAGCCATTCGGTGTACCCAAGGGCCTCAGCACTGGCGGAACACTGGATGTCGCCTATCACCACATACCGGTACGAGGCAAGGTCAGTGCGATGGTCGATTCGGTGGTGGTCAATATCGAACACCTCGCATCCGACGAATCGATCCGTGCGCAAGACATTGAAATTCCCGAGGGTGTCGAAACGTCATTACCCGGTGGAACTCCGATCATCATCGTGCACGGTCGCCGCGGCGGATAATCGCCCGGTCAGGTGCGTCTGGGGGAATCGAGACGATGCAGCAGCGTGGGCCAGATCGGTCGATTCCACTGGTGCTGATCGGACTGGGGAATCCTGGACCCGAGTACCAGGGAACGCGCCACAATGTCGGCTTCGAAGTGGCGGACAGGGTCGTGGAACGGTTGCGTCGTCCCGTCGAAGGCAAGGCAACCGGAGCCTCCCTCACTTCTGGATCGTGGAAGTGGCGCAAGGTTCATGTGCTCAAACCGACCCGTTTCATGAATCTCAGCGGAGATCCGGTGAAGCTCTTTCTCGAACACCATCAATTGACCGTTCCGCAATGCCTGGTGGTGGTCGACGATCTCGATCTACCACCTGGAACCATCCGTATCCGCGGACACGGCTCATCGGGGGGGCAGAAGGGGCTGGAAGATATCATCTCGACTCTGGGAACCCAGAAGGTGGCGCGCTGCCGCATCGGGATCGGCCGCCCAGAATCGGGCCAGGATGTCTCCGAGCATGTGCTGGAGCGACCAGAGGGGCCGCAAAAACACGATCTCGAGCGATCTCTGGCCCGGGCGACCGAATCGGTACTTTGCTGGCTGGTTGAGGGTGTAATGAATGCGGCTCGTCGCTACAATGGGCCGCTTCCCGAACCGGAGATCGAGATTCCGGAGGGTTGAATGACGTTGCTTTGACGGATACCGGGACAGAGTCATTAAGAGTGCGGTCCCGAGTTCCCCTGAGTAACTCGTCGTGTCGATAAAAAAAAACAGGTGCGGCCTTCGTATAGATTCCCTGACGGTCATCGGGGGGGCGAGGCTGCGGAGCATGATCTTCAGTAGATCTAGAGGAGACAATTTTGACCGAACGACTTTACGAGGGACTATTCCTCGTCGCTGCCACCGAAGCAGCATCCGAATGGAACGAGATCGAGGTACAGATTCGTGCCTTGATCGAAAAACACGGCGCAACCATCGAATATGCTGAACGATGGCCGGAACAGCGCCTGGCTTATCCCGTCAAGGGAGTCAAGCGAGGAGTCTACTTCCTCGCCTACTTCACCTCCGATACCGGAGCCATCGTTTCTATCCGCAGTGACGGTCAACTCAACGAGAAGGTCTTGCGGATGTTGATCATCCAGGAGGATTTCCTCGATGTGGAGATGGCCAAACGTAAGGAAGCTGCGGCAAGGAGTGCCGAGTCTGCCGCGAGGTCGGCAGCGGAAGCGAACAAGCCTCCTGCCGATGCGACCGAGCCCACCACCAAGTCGAAATCGACGGATGATGGGGATGCCGGCGAAACTGCCAAAGAAGCGGTAGTCGCGGAGGACCTTCCAGCCACCAGCAGCGATGCGCAAGCGGATCCTGTGGATCCTGTGGATCCTGTGGCCCCTGTGGAGGCGCCAGCGGAGCCCGAGGCATCGGTTGAAGAAGTGGTTGAAGAAGTGGTTGAAGAAGCGGTCGAAGATGCGGCCGAAGATGCGGCGGATGAAGTGGTCAAAGAAGTGGCCAGTACCGAAGAAGAAACACAGTAATTTTGTAACGAGAAGAGGGAGTCATGGAAATCAACAGAGTCTTCATTGCGGGTAATCTGACA
>Ga0209362_1000069_pt1 | contig 94447 bp, 79 predicted proteins | sample SaaInlV_165m_DNA_FD_184680 | JGI IMG/M metagenome (GOLD analysis project Ga0209362, IMG submission 184680) | Marine microbial communities from expanding oxygen minimum zones in the Saanich Inlet - Saanich Inlet SI037_S3LV_110m_DNA (SPAdes)... | ecosystem: Environmental > Aquatic > Marine >... | reverse complement strand
TGTTCCTGTCTGGGTCGCCAACTTTGTCCTGATGGAATACGGTTCCGGTGCGGTCATGTCAGTACCGGGGCATGACCAGAGGGATTGGGAGTTTGCAAAGAAGTACGGCCTGCCAATCAAACAGGTCATAGCGCCAGCTGAAAGCAGCCAGGCTGACTGCAACCTGGATCTCGAGGCGTTTACTGAGCGTGGGGTACTGGTGAACTCTGGTGAATATGACGGGCTTAAATTCGATCAGGCTTTCGAGGCGATTGCCGCGGCACTGGCCCAGAAGAATTGTGGCGAAAGACAAACCAACTACCGGTTGCGTGACTGGGGGGTCTCGCGGCAACGCTACTGGGGATGCCCGATTCCCATTATTAATTGTGACAAGTGTGGCCCTGTTCCTGTGCCCGATGAAGACCTGCCTGTAGAACTGCCGACTGATGTGGAGTTTGAAGGCGTTGGGTCTCCCATCAAAAAGATGAACGACTGGTACGAGACGAGTTGTCCTGATTGTGGGTCTGCTGCTATTCGAGAGACTGATACATTTGATACGTTTATGGAATCTTCCTGGTACTACGCCAGGTTTGCGAGCCATAACCATAGTGAAGGTATGCTCGACCAGCGAGCCAAATACTGGACGTCTGTTGATCACTATGTCGGTGGAGAAGAGCATGCGATCCTGCATCTGCTGTATGCAAGGTTCTTTCATAAGCTGATGCGTGATGAGGGGCTGGTCGAATCAGATGAACCCTTCGAGAAGCTACTGGCGCTGGGGATGGTACTTCAGGACGGAACCAAGATGTCCAAGTCAGCGGGAGATTCCGGTGACCCACAACATTTAATGGACCGGTTTGGTGCCGATGCCGTCAGGATGGCAATGATGTTTGCGGCCCCGCCTGAGCAATCGTTTGAATGGTCAGAAAATGGCGTTGAATCAGCGAACAAGTGGCTCAGAACCAGGCTTTGGAATACGGTCGTCGATCATCTCTCCGGTGGAGCGCCCCCGACACTTGATATTGCTTCACTGTCGAGCGAACAAAGAGACCTTCGCCGGTTGGTGCACGAAACGCTGGCAAAATGTGAAGATGATTTTGGTCGCCGATTGGCGTTTAACACGGTCGTGGCTGCCGTTATGTCGCTGATGAACCGGGTCGCTAAATTTGAGGATAGTTCAGGGCAGGGCCGCGCAGTCGTCCATGAAGCCCTGACCGCAGCGGTATTGATCATGTCACCCATCACACCTCACATCTGTCATACGCTTTGGCAGATGCTGGGTCTTGGGGATATTGAGATTGCTGACTGGCTGCCTGTGGATCAAGGTGCGCTAGAGAAGTCAGTGGTTGAACTTGCTGTGCAGGTGAACGGGAAACTGCGCGGAAAAGTTGAACTCTCGCCGGATGCAGAACAAGATGAAGCGGTGAGGGTTGCCAGGTTGCAGGAGAATGTTGAAAAGTATCTTATCGATAAAACGATTCGAAAAATCATTTACGTTCCGAACAAGATCCTGAATTTTGTGGTTTCCTGAAAGCGTAGCCAGATATGTTGTATTGGCGACCCTTTTAGGGGTTGCTGGTTGCGGTTTCCAGCTTCGCGGCACAGAAGCTGGTGGTCTCGAATCGTTGAATATCATAGGTGTCAGCGCTGCGCCGCTCACTTCAAAATCCTTCAGGCAAGCCCTTGAAGACAGGGATGTCCAGATTGTGCCAGCCGGCGCAGGTGTTATTTCAGTCCATATGCTTGATGAGCGATCTCATCGCAGGTCGGTCGCCACCACGGATGTGTTTGACGCGGCGGAATACGAACTCCGGCTTGAGCTTGATGTGTCCATTTCCAGGGGCGAAAACTTCTTGCTTGAAGACGCGACGCTGGTTTCGCAGCGAGTCTACGCCGTTGATTCGGGCAATCTTTCTGGTAGTTACGAAGAGCAGGCTCTGCTGTTGTCCGATATGAGAGTTAACCTGGCTGAGCAGCTGATTCGTCGAGTCAATTTCCTCGCGGTGCCTGCGCCCTGATGCGATGAAGGTCTACGCTAACCAACTGGTTGAAACACTAAAGCAGAAAAGCCTGCGAATCTTCGTCGTCAGTGGCGATGAGCCGCTTCTCGTTCAGGAAAGTTGTGATCTCGTTCGCCGCGGACTCAAGGCGCAGGGGTTTGTTGGAAGGGACCTTTTCTATGCAGAGTCGGGCTTCGACTGGAGTGGCTTGCTATACAGCAGTAACAGCATGTCCTTGTTCGCTGAGAAAAAGCTGATTGAGGTTCGTTTACCCACAGGCAAGCCGGGTGATGCAGGGGGTAAGGTGTTGACCGAATTGGTGTCGAGCCTGTCGGAAGATAACGCCCTGCTGCTGGTGCTTCCGCGCGCGGACCCGTCAACCCAGCGGACAAAGTGGTTCAAGAGCGTTGAGGCGGTTGCTGGATTTGTCCAGGTCTGGCCAATCGAAGCAAAGGAGCTGCCCAAGTGGCTGGAGAACAGGTTTCGCCAGGCTGGGTTAAAAGTAACCCGGGATGCCTTGCGGGCGATGGCGCAGCGGACTGAAGGCAATCTGCTGGCTTCTGTGCAGGAAATTCAGCGCCTTAAATTAATTGTTGGTGAGCGAGAAGTTAATGTTGATGATGTCAACGCAGGCGTTGCAGACAGCGCGCGTTACGATGTTTTTAAACTCATTGATGCCGGGTTGGCAGGTGACATAAAACGTTGCGTTCGGATGACTAGAGGGCTTAAGGCCGAAGGAATAGAGCCGCTATTCATCGTTAGCATGCTGGTACGCGAAATCAGGTCAATAGAGAGCATTAAAACAGCGATCAACCAGAATCGCGGCGCTGGCCAGCGAGAAGCTTTTAAGAAAGCCCGGGTGTGGGACAAACGGGTTCCATTGGTCACAAAATGCCTGGACCGACATGATTCGCGGTCACTTCAGGAGATGTTGCTGCAACTGGGGTCAGTGGACCGAACCGTAAAAGGCCTGGAGTCAGGCGACCCGTGGCGAAAGTTGCAGGATGTGGTGTTTCGGCTTGCGGGTCTCAAGGGGTTTTCGAGAGTCGGTGCACTTTAGATATTAAGTTCGGTTTCGTGACTAATTCACCGTTGTTTTTGCTTCACTGCCTCTGGAAACCAGCTCAAGCGCGTCTCCGTCTGTGAATGACCATCAAGATTCTTATCATTTGAAGTGGCTACCCATCCGCATGCTGTATATCGCATAATCGGTGAGGGTTTTATCGTAACCAGGCGTGATGGGTGAATAGCATTTTTGCCCTATTAACGCTATTCTTGCCCACCCGCACGACGTCGATATTTCCTGTTTATTGGTAAGTTGAGTCGAAGGCACTAAGTCACCCAGATGGCTTTGGTCGAAGGGTAAGTATCGTCAAAAATGGCGAAATAAAACAATAGGATTCAAACAGTTAGGTGTAGCAGTCATGGCAGAAAAGCAAGGTGCATTGGAAGGCGATGGTATCCCTGATACCCAGGTTGATGTAAGGGAAGTCTTTGGGATGGATGTGGATTTACAGGTGCCTGCTTTCTCACAGACGTCTGAACATGTCCCTGCATTTGATAAAAGTTATCTGTTCGACCACGAGACTACGCTAGCGATTCTGGCCGGGTTCTCGCATAACCGTAGATGCATGATCCAGGGTTATCATGGAACTGGGAAATCGACGCACATTGAACAGGTTGCCGCTCGGTTGAACTGGCCTTGTATCCGTATCAATCTTGATAGCCACGTCAGCAGGATCGATCTTGTGGGCAAGGATGCAATTGTCCTCAAGGATGGTAAGCAGATCACCGAGTTTAAGGAGGGGTTACTCCCCTGGGCATTGCAAAGAGGCTGCGCACTTGTCTTTGACGAGTATGATGCCGGACGCCCTGACGTCATGTTCGTCATTCAGCGTGTACTTGAGGTTGAAGGTAAGCTCACGCTGCTCGATCAGAGCAAAGTAATATCACCACACCAGTCTTTCCGAATGTTCGCGACAACCAACACAATTGGCCTAGGTGACCCCTCAGGGCTCTACCATGGTACGCAGCAAATCAACCAGGGACAGATGGACCGATGGAACATCGTCACGACTTTGAACTATCTGCATCGTGAAAAGGAAACAGATATCGTTGTTGCGAAGCTGCCGGATATTGACCGCTGGACGGTCGCTAACATGGTGTCAGTCGCGAATCTTACGAGACAGGGCTTTATGAATGGCGACATTTCAATTGTTATGTCTCCTCGTACGGTCATCATGTGGGCAGAGAATGCCAAAATTTTCAATGATTATGGCTTTGCCTTTCGGTTGACGTTCCTCAATAAGTGCGATGAAACTGAACGGGCAATCGTTGCTGAATACTACCAGCGATGTATGGGTGACGAGTTACCGGAATCCAGTGCGAACGTGGTGCTCGCCTAAGGGTGTAATGTGATTTCCGATGATTCCACGGAGTTGTTCAAGCAAGCCGTCACCTCTACGATGCGTGCCATCTCAGGTAATGAAGAGCTGCAGGTAAGTTTTGGCCGCGGTAAGCCCTACCTGCAAGGTAACCGTGCGCGAATCCCTTTGCCAGATGGCGGCATGACGATAGAGCAATTAGCCTCACTGCGAGGAAATGCAGATAAATTCGCTCTCCAAACGCGATTCCACGACGACGATATGCATCGCAAGAGCCGCCCGGTTACGGGGATTTCGCAGGAAATCTATGACAGCGTAGAAGAGGCTCGTATCGCCTGCATTGGTAGTTACCTGATGAAAGGTGTCGGTGACAACTTGCATGCTCAATTGCTCGAGCATTGTACAAACCAGGGGTTTCAGCAGATAGAAAGTCAAAGCCAGGCACCGCTGGGAGAAGCCCTTGGCATGCTGATTCGCGAAAAAGTCACCGGAAGGAAGCCTCCCGTCGGTGGTGATGTGGTACTTGATCTGTGGCGAGACCATCTTGAATACGCGCTAAGTGACGACCTGATTGATCTTGAAAACCTGATGTTTGACCAGGAAGCGTTTACCCGGCTTGCCAGGAAAATGATTTCAGATCTTGGATTATCTGACGAATACGGTGAAGACAATTCGGATGGTGAGTCAGAGGAACAGGACAACGAAGAAGAGGATACGCAGTCCGAGTCGGGAGACGAGGCGGCCGAGCAGGACATGAGTGGCGATTCGGATCTGGCAGATGCGATCGAGGGTGAGGTTCCTGTAGACATGGACGCTATGGAAATGGCGGAAATGGAAGGCGATGAAGATGAAGCCGGCGCGCCACCGGATATGGCGGGCGAACAAAACTGGCTTCGTCCCAAGGAGAATAGCTACAAGTCTTTTACCGACAAATTTGACGAAACAGTGGTTGCCAGTGAGCTTTGTGATCCCGTTGAATTGGAGCGGCTGCGTGGTGTGTTGGATAAGCATCTCCAGAATTCCCAGGTCATTATTGGGAAACTGGCGAATCGCCTGCAACGTAAGTTAATGGCCCAGCAGAATCGAACATGGGAGTTCGACCTTGAAGAAGGCATGCTGGACACGTCGCGGCTTACCAACGTTATTACTGATCCTTTCCATCCACTTGCGTTCAAGCAAGAAAAAGACATGAAGTTCAGGGATACCGTCGTCTCTCTGTTGATTGATAGCTCTGGGTCCATGCGAGGCAGATCTATTACCATAGCGGCAATGTGCGCAGACATTCTGGGACGTACACTGGAACGTTGTTCGGTGAAAGTAGAAATCCTGGGATTCACGACGCGCGCATGGCGAGGTGGCCAGTCCCGTGAGCTTTGGTTACAGCAGGGCAAGACAGCTCAGCCAGGACGTCTAAACGATTTGCGGCACATTATTTATAAGGGCGCGGATATGCCCTGGCGGCGGGCGCGTACCAATCTTGGCCTAATGATGAGGGAAGAGCTGCTCAAGGAGAATATCGATGGCGAGGCGCTCCTGTGGGCTCATAACCGAATTGTAGGACGACCGGAAGACCGGAAGATATTGATGGTGATCTCCGATGGCTTACCCGTCGACAATTCTACCTTGCTGGTTAACCCCAGTAATTATCTTGAACAGCATTTGAAATACGCGATCGACCAGATTGAAAACCAATCTTCGGTTGAGCTCGTAGCGATCGGTATAGGACACGATGTCACACACCACTACCATCGTGCGGTGACGATTACCGACGCAGAGCAGCTTGGTGATGCGATGACGGAACAGCTTGTTGATCTGTTTGACGAAGAGTCCAACAAAAAGAGCCGTCCGGTTGCAACGGATGTCAGCTGAGAATGCTCGTCAGCCCCTGCTGACGCTGCTTGAAAATTACCTAAAGGCTTGCCCCGCCGAATCGGAGATGACTTCCCGTTACATTTCCTTTGTAGAGGAAAATGAGCATTGTTTTGATAGATCCTTGTCCATCGGCCATGTGACTGGATCTGCGTTCATTATTGACAGTGCATGCAGGCGGGTTTTGCTGACTCATCACAAGAAATTGGGGCGTTGGTTTCAGCCCGGTGGCCACGCTGATGGTGATTCGGATGTGGCTGCAGTTGGTCTAAGGGAAGCAGAAGAAGAATCTGGCCTTGAAGCCATTCGTTTCTATATTCCTGAATTGCTGGATGTTGATATCCATACTATCCCTGCACGAAAAGGCGAACCGGAGCATTTTCATTACGATTGTCGTTTCCTGCTTCGCTCTAGTGGTTCGGACGATTTCGTTATCAGTGATGAGTCTAATGATCTTGCCTGGGTACCCTTTGGTGACATTTTTCAGTACACCGATGAAGAATCGATTCTTCGCATGCTCAAGAAAACCCAGAGGATTCTCTCCTGCTGAGAAATCGAGAATACATTCCTACGCTCGGAAGTGTAGATGAGAAGTGCAGATGGGAAGTTTAGATGGCAAGTGCAGATGGGAAGTGCAGCGGCTTTAACTAAGCTGCGTATTTAGTCAAACAGGTGGCATGCGACCTGACGATCGCCGGACAGAGCTATAAGGTCCGGTGTCTCAACCAGGCAACGATCCATCACTTTGGGGCAGCGATCAGCGAAACGACAACCTGCTTGTACATTCACCGGAGAGGTGATCTCGCCAATAATCGGTTTGAATGCGCGACGACGTTCCAGATCGGGATCCGGTTCAGGGTTCGATTCTACAAGGAGCTGTGTGTACGGGTGTTGTGGTTCAAAGAATACGTCGTTAGAGGGACCAACTTCAGCCAGTGATCCGAGGTACATGACGGCCATTCGGTCCGAAACGTAACGAACCATTGATAGATCATGGGCGATGAAAAGAAGTGTCAGCCCCATGGACTGCTTAAGTTCGTCGAGCAGGTTGATCACCTGGGCCTGCACGGAAACGTCCAGGGCTGAAATAGGCTCGTCACAAACCACAAAACGCGGTTCAATGATCATTGCCCGTGCAATTCCGATCCGTTGTCGTTGGCCACCGGAAAATTCATGCGGATATCTGGACATATGATCAGCGTTCAAACCAACCCTCTCTAGCCAGAAGGCAACCTTGTCCCGAATCTCTGAGTTTGACTGCTGGCCCTGGATGCCCGGGCCTTCGCCGACGATATCGAGTACTGTCATTCGTGGGTTCAGAGAAGAATAGGGATCCTGGAAGATCATTTGCATTTGTTTCGAGTAGTGCAGGTGGTCTTTAGTCGAAAAGCGATCTGGTAGTCGTTCGCCATCGTAATAGGCCTCTCCCGAGGTCTTTGGGTGCAGGCCTATCAGTGCCTTGCCGAAGGTAGATTTACCCGAGCCGCTTTCGCCAACCAGCCCCAGAATTTCATTTTCATCGATGGTTAAAGAGATACCGTCAACCGCGTGCAGTGTCTGGCCTCTTCCGATCGTGAAATGTTTCTTGAGTTTCTCTGTCCTAACCAGCATCTTGATCCTCCAGTTGGTGGAGTTCTTCAATGTCGGGCGCTGTAGGGTGGTGTAGCCAACAGCTGGCTTCATGTGATTCGCTGATCGCGGTTGCGGTTGGTAAATGCTCTGCGCAGATGGTCATGGCATAGGGGCACCTGGCGCAGTATCCACACCCAACCGGTGGCTTAAACAGGTCTGGTGGGCTACCCAGAATGGGTGATAACGACTTATCTCGATCGTGGGTATTCGAAGGCATCGCTTCTTTCAGGCCCAGCGTGTAAGGGTGGCTTGATCGATAGAAAATGTCATCGACTGTGCCTGACTCTATGACTTGACCTGCGTACATGACGGCAACCCGATCGGCCATACGCGCCACAACTGCCAGGTCGTGGGTGATCAGGATGATCGACATATTCTCTGTTCGTTGTAACTCCAGCATCAGTTCCAGTATCTGGGCCTGAATGGTGACATCGAGCGCGGTTGTTGGCTCATCTGCGATCAGGATCGCCGGATTACACGCAAGGCTCTGCGCTATCATAGCCCGCTGAAGCATCCCGCCGGAGAATTCAAACGGGTACTGTTTCGCCCGTTTTGGGGCTTCAGGTATGTGTGTTCGTTCCAGAAGTTCAACGGCCAGTTTAAACGCTTCCTGATCAGATTTACCTCGATGTACCTTCAATGTTTCAGCAATCTGGTCGCCTATAGTCATCGTCGGGTTCAGGGAAGACATCGGGTCCTGGAAGATCATTCCTACTTCCACACCGCGAAACTTATTAGCCTCTGCGGGTGGCAGATTCAGGATGTTTTTACCGTTTAATGTGGCGGTACCACCGGTAATCTTTCCGGGTGGCATTGGTATCAAACCCATCAGGGATTGGACGGTGACGGATTTTCCGCACCCTGATTCTCCGACAATCGCCAGCGTTTCGCCGCGAGTGACATCGAAGCTGACGCCTCTAACTGCTTTGACTGTTCCACCATAGGTCGCGAACTCGACCTCTAGATCCTTGACTGAAAGTATCGTGTCCATGATTAGTCTCGAGACCTCATTTTTGAATCCAGGGCCTCAGTCAATCCGTCACCTAGCAGGTTAAAGGCAAGCACAGTAATACTGATAAGTAAGGCGGGGAAGATGAGCTCATGTGGATGGCTTAACATCGTTTTTACGCCTTCATTACACATGGAACCCCATGAAGGAGTGGGAGGCGCAACGCCCATGCCAATAAAAGATAGAAACGCTTCTGTAAAAATAGCCGCAGGAACGGCGAAAGTCAGCGTCACGAGAATCACCCCCATCGTATTGGGAATAATGTGACGCAAGACAAGGTAATGGTCTTTGGCGCCCAGCAGTCTTGCTGCCTCGATGTAGCCTTCTTCCCTGATCTGCAGTACCTGTCCCCGGACCAGTCGTGCCGTTGATGGCCAGCTAAGAAGAACGAGCGCTAACAGCATGGGCATGATGCCGCTTTCTCCTGGGCCGATGCCAAACGCGATCTTGAACAGGATCATAAATAGCAGGAACGGAAGCGCGACTACAAATTCGGCGAATCGCATCAGCAGCCCGTCCACTCGACCACCGAAATAACCGGCAAAACCGCCATAGATGATACCGACAAGCACAAACAGAAACGGTGCGACAATTCCAATGAAGAGGGAGACCCTCGCGCCTTCCATCAAACGAGCCAGCATGTCCCGGCCAAGGTAGTCAGTACCCAGGGGATGAAACTCGATGGTAAGGTAGTCGCCGATGTTGACTTCGTGCGGGTCTGTGATCAGCTCGCGTTCAACCGCCTCGTCGGGAGTAAGGCCAAGTGCTGGTGTCAGAATTAGCTGGCTGTAAACCTCGTATTCGTCATAGCCGTCGGTTGGCACGAGAGAGTAGTAATATTCTCTTGGCTCCAGCGACAGCCGGTCTTCATAGCTGAGTTCGTCTCCATAGGTTGAGCCAAGCGGTAATCCCAGGTCGTTAAAGTCCCTGGGAGCGCGGTTGTTTCTATACACATTGTAACCGTCAGCGCCGGGCACCTGGTCCCAGGCAAGCCTGACTCGTTGGGTAGTCGGCGTATCTGCTGTGCTAAAACCTGTTGGCGCTGGCAGAGAGGTAAAGGTCTGGTCAGGGCTTGTATAGTTGTCAAGTCGAATGCCATTCCACCTCTGGTAAGGCGCGATGACAACGGCGGACTTCGCCCAGGACGGTGCTTGTGAAACCTGGTTAAGGTTCTGCAACGCCGGATTAACCGACCACAGCAGGGGCCCGATCAGCGTAAAGATGCCAAGCAGTACAATAATGCCCAGAGAAATAATTGCCCGTGTGTTCTTCTTTAAACGGACCCATGCATCCTGCCAGTAAGACAATGAGGGGCGCGTGATCTGTTCGGTTTTTTCCTGTCGTGCGAGGGGTTCGAAGTCTGCTGCTGTTGGTTCAAACAAACTCACGACAGGCGAACCCTGGGGTCTATAAATCCGTAAAGAATGTCAACGATAATCACCATCAGTACAAGGAAAGCACCATAAAACACGGTCGTTCCCATGATGACCGTGTAATCAAGTTGTTGCACAGCCTGGACAAAGTATCTCCCGAGGCCGGGTATTGCGAACACCAGCTCGACCACAAACCCGCCGGTTGTGATTGCCGCTATCTGTGGCCCCAGTACGGTGATGACTGGAAGAATGGCGTTGCGTAGCTGATGCCTGAAAAAGATCCTGGTCGGCGAAAGGCCCTTGGCGCGGGCTGTTTTTATGTAGTCTTCGTTAACGACCTCTAGCATGGAAGATCTCATCAGCCTGGTCAGTAGCGCCATCGTGCCAAGGCCCAACACCATGGAAGGCATCAGCATATGCCAGATGGTTCCCCAACCGGCGACTGGAATAATGGACTGTCCGAATAGGCTGTTGAGATTGACCAGAAACAACTGGCCGAGCGCAGCGAACACAAATGAGGGAACCGAGATGCCCAATATGACAAGGAACATGATAACGATGTCAGGCAGGCGGTTACGATAGATCGCGGTCAGGGCGCCCCATAAAACGCCACCTGTCGCCGCAAAGAAAATAGCCAGAAGACCAAGGACTGCGGAAATCGGAAAGTGGTCGCGAATAATATCGTTCACCCTTCGATTCTGCTGGGTGAACGAGATGCCAAAGTCTCCGCTAAGCATGTTGCCCAGAAAAATGAAGTATTGCTCTGTCACAGGCTTGTCGAGCCCGTACTTAGCTTCGAGGTTGGCGCGAATCTCTGCAGAGACAGCCTTGTCATTCATCAATGGATCACCAGGGACCTGGTGCATGGCAATGAAGGTGGCGGTAGCGATAAACCAGACAGTTATAACGCCGGCAAACAGCCTTTTAAGTGTGTAGGCAAGCACAGTTAGGGGACGATCCTCGCGTATGTAAAGTCCGGGTCCGGACCAATCACACGCCTCGCGACGCCCTTAATCTTAGGATTTAGCAGATAGATAACGCCTTGTTCATACTGGGGCAGAATGACAGCATCATCAAACAGAATCTGTTGAGCCTTGCCCATTGCGTCCATTCGGGTCTTTGGGTCGGTGCTGTTCATAGTGAGGCGGACCAGCCGATCATATTCAGGATTGTTGTAGCGCCCACGGTTGTTCATGTTCCAGGAGGCGAATAGATCCCCGAAAGTCAGAATATCATCGAAGTCGGGACCCCAGCCAGCACCGACGATGTCGAATTCGCCGGAAGTCATTTTCGCCAGCCTTTGCTTGAACGTCTGCACGTCTATTTTTAACTCGATGCCCAGCTTGTTCAGTAGTACGCCTTGTATGTATTCGCCTTGCTTGGTTGCAGTAGGGCTGTCGCTAACGAGTAAAACCAGGGGTGGTATAGAGCCTAGCTCTTTGACCGCCAGTTCAAGGTAGCGTTTTGCCTCTTTGATGTTATAGCCAGCCTGTGGCGCCGGGTATTCCTTACGAAACTTGTCGTTAACGCCGTTTATCCAGACCGGGAACAGGCTTTCGCCCCTTAGGTTCCCAGGGGTTGCAAGGACACGGTTGACCATTTCGTCGGGGTCAAATACAGACTGTATGGCTTTCCTGAGATTCCGGTTGTCTGTGGGCTTACCCGGCCTGTGATTGTACTCAAGGAAGAAAGTAGAGCCCGTTGTGAATCTCCTGATTCGGAAACGCTGGCTAAGCGCATCTTTATAAGTTTCTCCATCAAGCCGTGTAAACGCTATCTTGCCATCTGTGTAAAGGTTGAGCCGGGCGCGGGTGTCGGCGGTGATGTAGTCAACGTTGATCGCGTTCAGGGAGATGTTCTCGCTGTCCCAGTAGTGCTCGTTCTTGACCATTTTTAACGACGCGCTGTGGGTCCACTCTGTTAATTTGAACGGTCCGTTGTATAGCAGGTCTTTAGCCTCGGCAGCATATTGATCGCCGCGCGACTCGAAGAAATCTTGCCTGATAGGGTAGAAAGTGATGAATACAGCCAGTTTTACGAAATAGGCGGTTGGTCGTGCGAGGTTGACCTGCAAGGTTCTGTCGTCGAGTGCAACCGCGCCCAATTGACTAACAGGAAGTTTCCCCTCGTTGATCTCTGCTGCATTTAGGATGGGTGCAAGGATGAATGCGTATTCAGAAGCAGTCTTTGGATCGACAACCCGCTGCCAGGCGAATACAAAGTCATGCGCTGTGACCGGCTTTCCATCACTCCACTTCGCGTCCTCGCGTAACCAGAAGGTGGCCGTCTTTTCATCCATCTCCCATCGTTCCGCTACCCCGGGGATGACCTTTCCTCGCCGGTCGTAACGGACGAGTCCCTGCATAAGGTGCCCTAGCAGCGTACCACTGACCTGGTCGGTTGCTTTCGTGCTGTTGAGTTGGGGGGGTTCCTGAGTGAGCGCGATGGTGAGAGTCTGAGATTCAAAATCAACTGCGTCGGACGCGTGTATAGCCAAACAATACGCAAGGGAAAAGGGTAGAAAAAATTTTGACAGGGATATTTTCAATGGGATTTTTTCGAAAATCTTGATGGTTAGATTGTATCATCGCTTGGGGAAACCGGTTGATTTTATTAGACTACTTCAATTACCACAGGCTCGTTGGTGCTTAAGGAGCAAAAACGGGTACCGTTGGTCGATGGAATTGGTTAGATTCCACCAGGATGTGATTGAATATGTGGTCCCTTATGTAGTCCCTTATGTGGTCCCTTATGTAGTCCCTTATGTGGTCCCTTATGTAGTCCCTTATGTAGTCCCTTATGTAGTCCTTTCGACGGTTTCAAAACTGAACTAACTCAAGCTTCTTCGGCGTGTTAAGCGTCCGGACAACAAATACTGGTCGTCGGTGGGCCGCTTCTATGAATCGTTTAATATTATCTATTTTATTTTTTACAGCCAGTTTCGCGCAGGCAGGACAGGATTTCGATGAGCACACTCTCGGTGCGAATAAGCTGGTGTCCAACAAGATCGTGCGGAAATCACTTGATGAGCCATTTGCCCAAAGAATTCTGGAAACGCCTTATACCGCTTTTTACCAGGTTGACGGAGAGGTTCGCGATAACAAGATCTTCCTGAACAAGCTAAAGTCAAAAAGTACCTATCCAGACGAATCTCTGGCACAGATAGCCCTGGGTGTGGCGAGCTGGATTGAATTACCCTCGTACTCAACAGGCTCTCGAATCAAGCCTAGAGCTTCTGCATACATTGCACTGTTTAAAGATGTCTTGTCTGATTTGGATGTTGAAGGTGTTATCGGGGTGCCGACTTCTGTGGATGCCGATCCGAATACCCTTGTGGTCGTTGTGGTAAAGCGTAAGGATAATTCGAAAGCAACGAACTCCAATATCAGAGATGGTAACGCCGAACTTGGTCTGCGCGACGGTTCAGATGTTTACCTTTTTGAGCTTGCGATGTAATTTTCGTTATTCGACCCTGATACCTGCTGCCTCCAGATGGGTACGTAGTGGTTTTAGTTGTTCCTCGTAGCGTTTCCATCTTAGAACGGATCGTGAATGTATCTTTTCTCTAACCTGCACGGAACTTGCCGTGGTCGTCGCGGTTTCGTTCTGCTCAAAATTTAGACAGGCGTCTTCAAAATCAAGGCCGAGGCGATCGAGAAGGATTCTAGTCTGGTTTTCGGAGTCATTTACCAGCGTCTCGTACTCGACTTCAATGAGTTGGTCGCCAAGAAGGTTACGCCAATAGCTGAAAAGCTTGTCATGGGCTAAGTAGTAGCGAGCCAGGTCATCCAGGTTGTATGAAAATTTGTAAGCCCAGGTGAATGGCTGCTTGTAGATAGCGAAACATGAATCCATCGGATTACGTTTCAGACGAACGATTTTTGCGTTCGGGAAGGCTTTAACAATGAAGCCAATGTAGAGAAAATTGTAAGGCAGCTTCTCGATAAATAGAGGTTTGTCGCCAAGCAGGTAGCTGACTGCGTCCAGATAGCCATTAGCGATAGCGGTTGTGTCCATGGGGGCAAGAGCGTCAATCATTTCGGGTGTCATTTTTTCGACGCTGGGTATTCCGCTTAAGGTCCTCATGATGGATTCAAGGTATTTCGTTTCACCAATACTTTCGACGCTTGAGTGGCTAGCGAGGATCCGTTCCGTTAGCGTTGTGCCGGTTCTTGGCAGGCCCAGCACGAATATGGGTGATTTGTCCTGGCGGCCGAGTGGTGACGACAGCTTTCGATCAGCCAGCCATTCTGGGGTGCAAGTGTCCATGATTTTCTGTATGAGTGTTTCGTCTTTGCTGACATCGTAATTTGAAACGGTGGTCACTGCGTCGCCAGCTTGTTTGTAGAAGTGAAAAGACTCGTCCCATCGCTCCAGGTCTTCCAGTTCTTTCGCTAATGCGTAGTAGATAAAAATATTGCGATGAGGTGGAAGGGTAGCCTGTTCGAGTACTGCCTTCATTTGCACTATGTGATGGTCATCTGTCGCCCGTTCGAGGCGGGACAGTTGATAATGATTTCTCTGATGGAGTGGGTTTTTTTCCAATAGTGCCAGATAGATATCGCGGGCATCCTTAATCTTCCCCAGAAATATCGAACAAGCTGCCAGGTTTGCACTAAACAGATCGATACCTGGTTGAAGTTCATTGGCCTTCTGATACAACGGTAGCGCGAGACTTGAAAGTCCAATGTCCGTATAGATGGTACCCGCCATATCCAGATAGCGGGGGCTGTTGGATAGATTGCTGGTGTAATTTTCCAGCAGGGCTATGGCTTCTGTATTTCGCATGGCTATGACGTACTGGCTTGCGAGTTCGATTGCGGCGTCGTATCGGGCGGAGTCCAGGGACAATGCCTTTTCAAAGGCTTCACTGGCAATGTTTGGATGTTGGGAAGCTTTCTCCACCAGACCTTTGAAGAAATATCCTTCTGGATTTGAGGGGCTGAGCCTGAGCAATTTATTAGCGCAATCATCGACTGTTCTCCAGTCACGAGCCTGTGTTGCCTTTCGGCCCTGTAAGCTCAACTGCTGTGAATTAGTCGTCATTGAATTGGCCTCTTGTAGACAATAATGCACCGTGCTCTTAATGAACCAAGGAGACAGGATTCTACCAAAACCGGCTTGTTCTGGCCCGGGTTATTAATGAAGTGGCGAAGCAAAAAGGTTTCCGGGTTTTCAAAAAGGGATACTATTTATGCTTGCCAGGAGTGACCTCAACATCAGATTTCGTGTAATCTCTATAATTGAGCGTTGCACGTCTTACGCGTGCTGTGAAGAGGTTCTCCTGTTGCCTTACTTATCATATTACCAACTATCTTCTCATGTCTGATTCGATATCCGACTCGCTTCAGCTCTCTAATGAATGGGATCGATACTGGAAAGGCAGTGCGAGTGCTAATGCCTATAGTGCGGGTGGCTCCAAACACCCGGTGTTACAGCTATTTTGGCGAGAACTGTTCATGTCTTCGTTGTCAGAATATCCGCATGGTCGCATGATTGATCTGTGTGGGGGTGCCGGTGCAGTGCTCTCTGCGGCCGAGGGATTGTCGGTATCGGAAGGTACCGAGTTAATTTCCCTGGACATTTCTGTTTCGGCGCTTGAGCTTGTGGTTGAAAATTATCCCTACGTAAAAACCATCGCAGCGGATGCGGCGCACATACCCTTCAAGTCCGAGACCATGGATATGGTTTCGAGTCAGTTTGGTATCGAGTATGCCGGAGAACAAGCCATGGCAGAGATAGCAAGGCTTCCACGTAAGGGAGGAAAGCTGGCGCTGGTACTGCATCATTCGGATGGCTTGATTCAGCAAGAATGTGCCGCCAGCGCGGATGCCATTGAGCGTTTGATAGACAGCGATTTGATTCCGATGGCACTGGATATGTTTGAAAAAGGCTATGCGATGCTGCGAGGGGCAGGTTCCAACGAATTCCACTCGGCCGCTAGGGCGATTAACCCCGTGTACCGTTCCCTTGAGCCGATTATGGATGACCATGGTGTGCAGGTCGCAGGGGAAACAATAGAGACCCTTTATCATCGGATTGCCGGGATTCAAAAAAATTTGCCGCGTTATGAGGAAAAAGAAGTGGTTGATTGGCTCGAAGCGATGGCTTCCGAACTACCGGCGTATGCTGATCGTATGGTGGCGATGTGTCAGTCAGCCCAGTCCCCTGAGCAGTTTAAAAGCTTTTGCACTCATTTGTCTGAGATGAATTATCAAATCCAACAGGCGCATCCTCAGCAGGTTGCTGACGCCACACTGCCCCTGGCGTGGATGTTAGTTGCCGAAAGATCCTAATGAAGCCCCTGCTATCAAAATCAATCGTCCAAAATAGCGCATGTTGATAGACGCCGACAATTTCAAAGTCACCATACCGTCGTTGTTGTTTGACCCTCAGTTTCATGTTTTCGACTTCTCGACCAAAAAAGGGGGGCTTACAAAGTTTCTGCTAGTCGAAGAAACCAAACTTTCGCAGGCCCCTTTTATTGACATACGGTTTGAAGCCTTCGCCGCGGGGAATTTTTCGATCCCTACCAAGCATTTGTTTTCGATCGAAGGTCAACACGATATTGTTCGGCCGCAGCCAGTCTATATTTTTCATCACGCTTTCGTTTGTTCGACTTTGCTTGCCCGTTGTCTAAACCAGGTTGATGCTTTTTTCAGTCTCAAGGAGCCATGGATTCTTCGGCGACTCGCAGATTTCAAGAGATCACCTGGAAATAAAATGTCTCCCGAAAGATGGCGATCTACTTTTGTGAACTACAACCAGCTCCTTGCTAAAAACTATTTGAGCGGCAGGATACCAGTCATCAAGGCGACCAACGTGGCCAACAACCTGCTGGTAGATGTTTTGAGATACATGCCCAATAGCAAGGTGCTTTATCTCTATTCCGATTTAGAGAGTTTTTTGATCTCTAATATGAAGAAGACCACTGAGACCCAGGAGAAAATGGCAGGGTTACTCGCTGGATTTCTCCGCGATAGTGATTTCGGGAAAAAGTACCCTGCATACATCAATGTCAGTCAACTTTCCTTCCTGCAAATTTGTAGCCTGATCTGGGTAGTAAACCTGCATGGCTTGCAAAGAGCGATACAGGAAGTGGGTGCTGCAAATGTGCGAACGTTGGAGATGGCCGTATTGTTGAGTGATTTACCCAATACGCTAAGTGACGTCAGTCGTTATTTTGGTCACCAAAGTAACGCTCAGGAGATCAGGGGCATGATGGACCACGAGGTCGTCGGCAGGCATGCCAAAGATCAAAGTCAGCTGTTTGACGTTACACTTCGTGACAGAGAAGCATTGACTATCCTTGACCGATTTGGCCCAGAGGTCGAGCGTGCAAAGCAATGGATACAGCCACTGGTTGAAGAGCTGGATTTAACTTCCTCAATTGAATCGCAAGCAGTCACAAGTGGCAGGCCCCTTAGTGCAGGAGATGTTTAATGCTGAACCAAGACCTTGACCTGGGTGCGCTTGCGGAACAGTACCGGCGGGAGAAGCGCCTGCGCATTGAGAACTTTCTTGAAGCAGAAGTTGCTGGGCGGATCTTTCAATATAGTCAGGAAAGCGTGGAGTATCGATTGGTTTTTTCAAGGGATGGGCAAAATGTCACTATTGCTATGGATGAACTGGCGAAGCTCCCGGAGTCGAAAAAAAAGCAGATGAACCTCGAGATTATGAATGCGGCAAGTAAAGGGGAAGGGTTCCTCTACAGCGGATACCAGATGGGTCAGGCCGTTGATACAGATGATGAGAAGTTGCGGTTTCTTCACGAGGTGTTTGATTTTTTCAACGGCGACGAGTTGCTTTCGGCGATACGGACCATTACAGGTGAGGCAAGCATCGTGAGTGCAGATGCCCAATACACGAGATTTACAGCGGGGCACTTTTTGACTAGACATCGTGATGTCGTCGCGGGCAAAGACAGGCGAGTTGCCTACGTGTTTAGCGCTACCTGGGGCTGGCACCCTGATTGGGGAGGTTTACTACAATTCTATCAGGAAGATGGTACTCCTGAAGACGCGTGGTCGCCGGGCTTCAACACGTTATCCTTGTTTGACACCAGCTATATTCATTCGGTGACCTATGTCACGCCATTTGCACAGGCACCAAGGCTGTCCTTAAGTGGCTGGTTCAGGGGGTTAGCCGCGCCAAGTGTGGGTAGAGAAGTCTGGAATATAAAGTCCAATCTGACGCCATAATCCAGGGGGAATTCAATGTCAGACAATAGTCAGGGTGTTTTTGATCAGTGGTCCAAAGAGCAGCTTGATGTTGCTGTCAACGAACTGATCAATAGTAATGTCTTTGAAAAAGCGCGTATTGAGGCGCGTGTTGTCTGGGGAATAAAGGATCAGGTGATCCTCGCGCAGGTAAGGGAAACCAGCGTTGGCCAGGGGTTTCGATGGTTGATCACTGGGAATTCCGTCCCGACAGATCATATTGAATCCAGCCTGGCGGAGCTTCCCCGCGACGCGGCCAGGCACTTTTCCCTCAAGTGGCAGTTGGGTGCAGAGAATGTGCGAAATTTGCCCCATGACGCACGCAAAGCGATGCGTCATCTTGACCTTGGTGAGATGAGTAAGCAGCTGATTCGTCAAGCTGAAGCATTACAGGAATTAGTTTCTGACGAGTCGCTGTGGTAGCCGAAATGCTTGCAAAAAAAAGGCCGCTCAAGAGCGGCCTTTTTCGTGTTTTACATCTAAACCTTTACTGGTCGTCCATGCTCCAGGAAAGGCGAACGAAGTAACCACGACCGAACAAACGATAAGTCGAGGGATCCGTTTTGGCGTTAAAGCCAAGGTCGATGTAAGGTGGCTCTTCATCAGTGACGTTGTTGATACCCGTGCTAATACTCACACCACTATTGGGATGCGTGTATTTAAACGTCAGATCGTGATACAGCTGAGAGTCAATCTTCTGAGTATAGCCAACGCCAAATGCATCGTCGGACTTAAGTTCACTGATATATTCACCTAGATAAGCAACCCGGAAGTTACCTTTCATCCAGTCAATCGAATAGTTGACCTTGTCTTCGGCAAATGCATCGTTCCCTGTATAACGTCCACTGTTGTCTTCCTTTGTATCACCTGGGAACGCCTGACGCTCACGCTCGGTTAAGTGAGACCAGATCATTGCAGTATCGAACTGACCATAATCGGTATCGAATATGAATCTAATTTCTGTATCGATGCCTCCGGCGGTTTCCAGTGCAACGTTCAATGGAGCGTCCAGGACCTGCGCAATGCTGTAGTCAGCACGACGAGTGATCAGTGAACAAGAGCCCGCGTTCTGGGCGTTGTAGCAATCATCAAGGATATAATTTACGCCAAGGCCGCTGATCATATTCTCGAGTTCTGTTTCCCAGTAATCGACAGTGATGCTAAGGCTACCGAGGTTGAACTCTGGATCCCAGACAATACCAGCAGTAAAAGTATCACCGAATTCTGGCTCGAGGTTTGGGTTTCCTCCGACTCTTGCCAGCAACTGAGAATCAAGCTGAAGACCAACTTGAGCACATCCAGGTGGTAATGGTGAACCAGCCGCTGGAATACAGGGGTCTTTGTAAGTTGGGAATGAATCGACCTGACCAGCAAAGGCTTCGCCAATGCTAGGTGCTCGGAAGACTTCGCCTTCTGTCGCTCGGAATTTCAGGTCTTCCATTAGATATAATTCAATACCAACCTGGTAGGTTGATTCAGAACCAAAGGTGTCAAAATCGTCGTACCGCATGCCAGCAGTGATATCCAACGACTGAGTACCGTTGTCAAATACGGGTAAAAGGATCTCGCCGTAGATGCTGTCTGTTTTGTAAGAACCTTCAGTGCCTGCGCCGGTGTTACCCGTGACTTCATCTTTTTGTTTGCCAGAATCTGGGATGAAGGTGGCCTGTTCCTTTCGGTATTCGTAACCAGCAGCCCAACCCATCGGGCCACCTGGAAGTTCCCAGCCGTTTCCGGAGACGTTGAATCCCCACTGATCCTGTTCACCCTCAAACGTATCTACCAGCACAACCCCTACATAGGCAATCATCTCTGGTGTAAGTGCACCAGGACCGCCAAAGAAGTTCATAGGAACACAACCAGATATCAGCGAACTTGGGTCGCTGATATCGGCATAACATTCCGGAGTGCCATCGCCATTAAGGTCGGCGGAAGGGCCCATGGCTTTGCCAAGGTTAGGTCCGAAGAACTGACCGTAGTCAGTTGAAGTCGAATCCTGCCAGCCCTTGTTGTAGTAAACCTCCCAGTTCATGTCCATGAACTCACCACTGGCAACGACGTTAACCTGCAACTGGTCTACGTCCTGTTCGAACCGTCGTGTTGTTTCCACCATTCTGCGTCTGGCATCCCTGACAGGCTCGTATCTTAGCGGGCCTGCAATACCTTCTGGTGTCAGGTTGTATGCGTCGATTGCCTGAGTCAGGTAGTGGTTATCCTCGGAGATTCCGGAAAAAGCATTACCCTCAAAAACACCCTGATAAGACGGGTCTGTAGGCGAGTTATAAGGCTGCGGTGCCAACTCCTGAGACGACTTACGACTGCTGTATCGCACCTCCGCTGTCAGCTCAATATCATCAGTCAGGTCATAATTGATGTTACCGAAGATATTGGTGCGCTCGTAGGGCGTTTGGATATAGTTAACTGGAGCGTAGTTGTAGGTCCTTCCGTCGAATGGGGTCAGGCCGTTACCTTCATTCATGAAGGTGCCTTGGTCGGTAAACGCCAGCCGTGACTCAGGTATTCGTGAAGAACCGATGATGTAACAACCACCAGAGGTCGTGCCATCATAAGGCGCTGTTAGTTGATTTTCGCAACCGCCAGGATAGATGTACCAGGAATTCTGGAAATAGTCCCATGGAGCATCAGATTGGTAGGCTTCTTCTTGATCTACATATTCAGCGCCAAACATGAAGTTGCCGCCGTCGAACGATTTGCCAGCGATAAGATTCAGGCTGTTTTGTGCGCCAGAATCCATATCCTGGAAGTCAGCGGTATAGGCTTCAACGGTGAACCCTTCGTAATCGCTTCGTGTGATGATGTTAACAACACCGGCCACCGCGTCTGCACCGTAGATCGCAGAAGCACCGTCCTTCAAGATCTCGACGCGTTCAATCATGGTGGCTGGAATGGTTTGATAGTCACCGCCATCGACGGTTCGCTTACCGTTGACCAGGGTCAGCGTTCTGATTGGACCGAGCCCGCGCAGGTCGACCTGTACGGAACCATTACCGCCGTTATTGGTCGTAGTGCCGATAGGTGAACCGGACATTGATGGCATCCGCTGCAGCAAGTAGCCAACATCGGTAATGCCCTTGTTCTCAATTTCTTGTCGTGTGATTACGGTAACTGGACTAGGACTGTCAACATCTGCACGCCTGATGCGCGATCCCGTGACAACTATTTCTTCAACAATATTTTCGCCTTCTGCGTAAACCGTTTCAGTCAGCATTCCTGCGGTAGACGCGACGCCTAAGGCAGTCGCTACGGCCACAGAGACTGGTCTTCTCTTTGACATGGTAAATTCCCCTAACTAGATGATGATGTTTTCGGCATGCGCCTGATTTTGGCGGCGTGTCTGCCGTCTTAATGGTGTACCTGTGATTAAGCCAATAACATGGCTATATGTGATAGTAATGCTAATTTGTGATCAAGAATAGGTAATTATTTAATTTTGTTATAGTTATATTCAAACTTGTTATACCTATATTCAATATAGTTATAATCTAATTATATAGAGTCCCATCAAAGCTGATAAATATGAATATATTGCATGTTATATCGATATATTGGTGATTTCGCTCATTATTAGCGGGTCTATCACCATGGACTCACCAGTCGATTTAAATCGGGTTTGTCGCGGGATGAATAGTTCTCAGCGGGGCCAATCTGAGCGGAAATAGTCCAGGCCGCTTCTGGAGAGAATTAACCAGGCTCAAACAGCGACTCTTAACAGGTTACCAACGACTCGTTCCAGGTGAACGAGTGAATTGCAGACCTCGGTCTGGTGGCAGCAGGGTGCGTACTTCTTCATTTCCGCATCACCTACGGTCCAACTGGATTTTGGTTCAGGGTTCAGCCATATGACCCTTTGGGCTTTGTCATAAACCTCCCTTAGAATCTCCGACTTGGGGTCTCCATAGTTGTTACGTGCATCACCGAGGATAATAACCGTCGTTTTTGAGTCAACGTCCTTGAGTATGTGACTCCTGAAATCCGCCAGCATCTGGCCATAGTCAGTTGAACCATTGCCATAATCTCGCATGGTTTTAGCCATGGCGTCTTCCAGCTTGCTCTGTTGGAACAGCCGGGTGACTTCGCCCAGGTCAGAGGAAAAAGCAAAGGAGCGGACCTTGGGCAAGATCTCGGCAAGGCTGTATAAAAACATCAGAAGGAATCGGGAATAATTGCTGACGGAACCACTAACGTCGCAGATGCACATGACCTTGGGTCTATCGACTTTCTGTGACTTCCACTTCAGGTCAAACAGCATGCCATCGTATTGCATGTTACTTCGGAGTGTCTTCCTGATATCCAACTGGCCGCGCTTAAAGGTTTTTCGGCGCTTGGAATGAATAGAGACCAGCTTTTTCGCCATCTTAAAAACGATTTCCTGCACGTCCTTGAAATTACGCTTCTCCAGGTTAGAGAGCTTAACTTTCTTTAGCAGTTCTTCCCGTAGCTGTTTGCCTGACTCATCAGCATGCAGGAAGAACTGCTTTTCAACATAATCTCGCACCTGTTCTCGCAAATGGTCCCGGGCGCCCTTGAGTTGACCGGCCAGGTGCATCTGCGGGCGACCACCTTCTTCCTGGAGTTCACCCACTTCGTCCTGCAAACCCTTTAGCCCCATCGCTTCCATGATTTTGCGTGTATACAGCCCCTTTTGAGTAAAGACGACAATCTGGTTAACTTCTACTTGCCGGCCGGCTTCAGCCATTTTAATCATGACTTCCATTCGGTCACCGGAAAGCAGGAGCTTGCCCAGTTCTGATTGAGCCTCGAGTTGTTCAAAGTCGAGCTCTCCAGAAGCTTCAGCGCCACCCCCACCCCCCTGGCCGCCACCTTGGCCACCCTGGCCGCTTTGTTGGTTTGGGGCGTCTGACTCGGGGTCAAACTCTCCATCATCCTGGTGGGTGTCTTCGTCTGGTTCCATTGCATTATTTTCGGAGGAGAACTTGTTGAAGGAAAAGAATCGATCGAAGCTGGTGTTGAAGGCTTCCTTTTCTTCAGGGTTCTTCGAAAGAACCATCGACAGCGAATTCTTGAGTAGCACTCGGTTTTCTATGCCAATAATGTCGAGCGTTTCCATGGCATCCAGGGTTTCTGCAGGCGACACTTTTACATCCGCAGTTCTAAGGACCTGGACAAACTCAACCAATGTGTCGTGCAGCTCTGTCATTTAGCTAGTTTCCGGCAAGAACAAGCTAAGTTGCCTTGATCGCCCTGTTGGTGACGCCTTGAAGTTCTGACTGGACGGTCTCTACGTCTTCCTGGAATTTCAGGATAACGTTAAGAGTCTGCCTGACAAGCTCCGGGTCAAGTGATTCCGAATGAAGCAGTATTAAGGTGCGGGCCCAGTCGATTGTTTCTGAGATAGCAGGGACCTTTTTGAGATCCATCTCCCTGAGTTCCTGGATAAACGCCACTAACTGTTGATTGAGCTTTGGCGGAATATCTGGAACGCGGGCTCTCACAATCTGGCGTTCAAGTTCAGCATTCGGGAAAGGAATATATAAGTGCAGACAGCGGCGTTTCAGCGCATCACTTATCTCACGCGTGTTGTTACTGGTCAGGAAGACAAGAGGTTTCTTGCCAGGAATGGCTTTTACTGTACCTATTTCGGGAATGGACAGTTGATAATCGGAGAGCATTTCGAGCAGAAGTGACTCGAACTCGTGATCAGATTTATCGACCTCATCAATCAGCAGTACGCAGCTTTCTTCTGCCTTTAGAGCCTTCAACAAGGGCCGTGGTTCAAGAAATTCCTCTGAGAAAAAGATATCGCCGAAGCTGTGAAGCTTGTCTACTGATTCAGCCAGGCCCGTTGCGCCATCGAGGATCTCGCCAAGGGTTTCTTTGAGGACCTGGGTATATAAGAGCTGCTTACCGTATTTCCATTCGTAGATTGCCTTGGACTCGTCGAGACCTTCATAGCATTGAAGCCTGATACAGGGGAGGTCCAGCATTTCGGCAGTGGTCTTAGCTAACTCTGTTTTACCGACTCCGGGTGGCCCCTCAATCAGCACAGGTTTCTCGAGATGGTAGGCAAGAAATACGGCAGTCGCTATTTCGACTGAACAAATATAGCCCAGGGACTCAAAATGGCCTCGTATTGCTTCGATATCTTTGAGTTTATCGTCGTTTTTTATTGCCACGGGCTGTCCTTAGTCGATCCAGTACTGGATTTTGAAGAGAAATGAAGATCGCTCATTATGATGGGTCGTTAATTGCGTAATGTAACTCTCGTAATTGTACCGCGACGGCTTCTCGATATGTTGATGCAGAGATGCCGTAATCTACCGGTATAACAATGGCTTATTGGTTGCACGCTGATGTTATCGTGACAACCCCCGGGCCTTGTTTTCAGCCCTTTTCCTGCGGTTTTCCTTGCCAAGGCGAAGGAGTTCCTCATGGTTGGATTGGTCGACTTTGTTGTAGTTTTCTTTCCAGTGGTCGTTACCTTTCCAGCAGGCATCAGAAACCTGCACCACGGAATGCTCCGAGCTGACGGCTAATTTCAAGGCTTCCAGGACTGATTTCATTTGTGTTTCCCTGTCGCCGGGAGAGCCCAGCGGATTTCCTAAAGGAAGGTTGTTGTGCAGATACCTGGGTACTTTGCAATGCGTCACGATATCCATCGCACTACCGATAATAACCGTTGCGATCCCGAGTTCTTCAAGGTGGCGAGCCGTCAGACTGACGCTCTGGTGGCAGACGGGTCATAGTGGGATCAGTAGCGCAATGTCTACCTCGTCGTTTCTGCAGGCCTTGGCGATAGCAGGAGCATCGTCGTTGATGGTGGCTCCTTGGCTGTATTGGGTGGGTACGAAGTGAAACCTCTTCGAAACACTTTTTATGATGCCCTGGCCAGCGAGCTTGTTAAGAACTTCCAGTGGGAAGTAACTTTGCCTGTCTTCGGTATGGGTTGTTTCCTTGTCCCACGAAAGTTCAGAGGTATCAAATTGCGCCGGGGTTTCAGCGAAAGGAATACTTTCTGCCTTTCTGGTCGGTTTTGGTATTTTGGGATGAGCCACCGCTGTCGTTACGACGGTGACAACGCAGTCTTCAAGTGGCTTTTCAGGCTTTGAAAAAGGCGTGGCCTCAAAGTGTGCCCAGACATAATCTTTTTCGAACCCCTGGGCCCGGTAGAACAACCGGGTCCTTTCCATATAGGGAACAAAGTAGGGAACGAATTCTTGATCTTTCATCTATGTATCGTACACACCGGCGTATTAACTGCGCAACCTAATCAGGCCCTCCTGGGTAGCAGAAGCAATTAATCTGCCGTCTTGTGTGTAAAAGCTGCCACGATTGAACCCCCTGGCACCGCCTGAATATGGGCTGTCCTGTGCATAAAGCAGCCAATCATCGGTCTTGAAAGGCCGGTGAAACCACATGGCATGGTCCAGGCTTGCCACCTGGAAGTTCTCATTGGTCCAGCCAATGCCGTGTGGCCTATAGCAGGTGTCGAGCAGCGTCATATCGGAAGCATAAGCCAGTAGGCATTGATTGAGGCGTATATCATCCGGCATTGTATCGGCGGCCTTGATCCAGACATTCTGGTACGGTGCCATAGGCTCTGGCTCAAAGTCATTGATTGGTTCCATGAATCGCATTTCAATGGGTCTCGGGCGTTCAAAATCACTTTTGAATTCTTCCGGGATTTTGCTGCTATAGGCTTCTCGGAGTTCGGCTTCAGTTGCGCACTCCTCGGGAGGTTTAACGTCCGCTGGCATATCGATCTGGTGGTGTAACCCTTCTTCCATCACCTGAAAGGAAACCGACATGCTGAAGATAGCCTGACCTTTTTGTACCGCAACGACTCGCCGGGTATTAAAACTTCCGCCGTCGCGAATTCGGTCAACGGAATAGAGGATGGGGATTGTGGTATCCCCAGGTCTCAGGAAATAGCCATGCAGGGAGTGCGCCACTCTGCTCTCGTCTTCTACTGTCCGGGAGGCGGCGACCAGTGCTTGCCCGATTACCTGCCCACCATAGACACGCTGCCATCCTTCTGCGGGGCTCACGCCCCTGAACATATTGGCTTCTATCTGCTCGATATCGAGTAGCTCAAGCAGGTCCTTTAACTCTTCTTTCATTGACCGAAACCCAGTATTAGTACTTATAAGCCTCGGGCTTAAACGGCCCTTCTTGAGGTACATTGATGTACTCGGCCTGGCCCTTGGTAAGGCGGGTCATTACTCCCCCGAAGCCCTGAACCATATAGCTGGCCACTTCTTCATCCAGTGCTTTTGGCAGTACTTCGACGGTAACTGCCTGTCGCTGCTGAATATCGTGATCTGCCCAGGCGCGTTCATACAGATACATTTGCGCCAAAACCTGATTGGCAAATGATCCGTCCATGATTCGGCTGGGATGACCGGTAGCGTTACCAAGGTTAACCAGACGTCCTTCAGAAAGCAGGATGACGTAATCGCTGGGGTCGTCGCTTCGATAGATCTTGTCTACCTGTGGTTTAACTTCCTGCCACTTCCAGTTTTCGCGCATGAACTTGGTGTCAATCTCGGTATCAAAATGACCGATGTTACAAACAATAGCGTTCGAGGCGACTTTGGTGAGCATGTTGGCGTCGCAGACGTTAACGTTTCCGGTACAGGTGACGATGAGATCAGTTTTGCTGAGTAGATCAGCATCAATGTCTTCAAGCTTGCCTGTGTTCATTCCGCCTTTGTAAGGCGATACCAGCTCGTAACCGTCCATGCAGGCCTGCATGGCGCAGATCGGGTCAATCTCAACAACTCGAACAATCATGCCCTCCTGCCTGAGGCTCTGGGCAGAACCTTTGCCAACATCGCCATAGCCGATGACCAGCGCTCTTTTGCCCGCCATTAGCATGTCCGTTGCGCGCTTGATCGCATCGTTGAGGCTATGGCGACAGCCGTATTTGTTGTCGTTTTTTGATTTGGTCACCGAGTCGTTGACATTAATGGCAGGAACTTTGAGCTCACCCTGTGCCATCATTTCAACGAGTCGGTGAACTCCGGTTGTTGTCTCTTCGGTAATACCGTGGATCTGTTCCAACAGTTCGGGGTACTTGTTGTGGACCATCTCTGTCAGGTCGCCACCATCGTCAAGGATCATGTTTACATTCCAGGGTTTGCCGTCCTTAAGAATAGTTTGCTCAATGCACCACAGGAATTCCTCTTCCGTTTCGCCTTTCCAGGCAAACACAGGAACGCCCGATGCGGCAATCGCTGCAGCGGCGTGATCCTGGGTAGAAAAAATATTACAGGATGACCATCGCACATCTGCGCCGAGCTCGACCAGGGTCTCGATAAGCACGGCGGTCTGTATAGTCATATGGATACAGCCGAGAATATTTGCCCCTGCCAGTGGTTGCTCTTTCTTGTACTTCTTTCGCAGGGCCATCAATGCTGGCATCTCAGCTTCCGCAAGTTCTATCTCGGCACGCCCAAAATCCGCCAGTTCTATATCCGCTACCTTGTAGTCTGTCATCAAATATTCCTATGGTTACAATAAAGTGTCTTCTAAAAATCAATTAAAGCTAATGATAAGTCCTGACCTGGACCTGGAAGCCGTTCTTCAGGCCCAGGTAGAGGCTTTGTCCTTGTTCGAATCCCGCAGCTGATGCCCAGCCATCCAGCTCATCTGCATCGAAGCCGAGCCACAGGTCGCCGCAGGTGTCTGTGGTCCAATTTTGGTCATGCGCGCATAAGTCTGCGATGAGAAGGCATCCGCCCGACTTGATGTGTCGTTTCGCCTCGAAGAAAAAATTTATGGGTGATGCCAGATGATGCAGCACCATATTCAGCACAAGTAGTTCGCAGTCACCTTTGTGGTCGTGAAGTTCACCGACCAGGAAATTGACGTTGTCTTTTCCTGCCGTGGCGGTTTTCTTTCGTGTTTTCTCGAGCATTTCAGCAGTATTGTCGATTGCAGTAATGTTGTGAAATCGATTTGCCAGGGTGAGTATCAAGTCACTGTCGCCCGGGCCGATCTCGATTGCAGTGGCGGTGGATGCGATTGACTCGTTATCAAGCACATCGTCGATGCACTGTGAGTAGTGGCTGTACTCGGCGATAAGATCCTGGTTTTCCTGGAAGCGATGGGCATTTTTGTTGAAAAAAGACTTGGCTTGCTGATGTCGACAGTCGTAGACCTGCCTGATTCTGGATGCTTGATCGACCGGCAGTTCGGTTTCATCAATGGATTCAAACAGTGACTGCCTGAGTTGCCGTAAGGGGTCTTCGGCGTGAATCAGCGCCCGACGATAAAATATGGATGTCCCCTCGCGTCTGGTTTCAACCAGGTTTGCATTGGCCAGGATCTTAAGGTGATGGCTTAGGGCTGATTGGCCAACTTGCAGCACCTGGCACAGTTCCAGAACGCCGAAGGATTCCTTTGAGAGCACTCTCAGGATTTGAAGACGCTGTGAATCTGCCGTTGCCTTGCAATAGTGGCTGAGCTGTTCGATGGATGAGTTGGCCGTCATGGTTTGCGCGATCAAAAAGGGCTATATCAAAAAATGTCGATATAGTAGGGCAGGCCCTTGCAGGTTTCAAGTCTATATCAATTATTTTCAATATAAGCAGGCGCAGCCATCGATTACCGGTTTTGATCAACGATTGTTTATACTCTTCCTATGACCGCAATCAACCAGCTACAGATGAGCTACAGCCCTGAAGAGGACAGGGTATTGTTGCGCCTGAACACGACTTCCGCTGAGGAGTTCCGGTTCTGGTTGACCAGGCGTTACTGTCAGTTGATGGTTCAGGCCTTAAGTGCGCATCGAGCAACTGACCCGGATGTTTCAAATCAGGTATCGCCGGTGGCGCGCAAAGCAGTTGAGGCGTTTAAACAGGAGGCGGCCGACTCCGGAGGAAATTTTAAAGATGAGTTTAAGCCCAGTGATACATTTCCTCTGGGAGAAACCCCGGTACTGGCACACAAGTTATCCTACAGGGTGTCAGACAGTAAGTTAGCCCTTACTATCTCTCCCGGGTCGGGGCAGGGGGTGACGATAGCCCTTGATACACCGTTGAACTTTAATGTCACAAAATTGCTCAAATCAGCGGCACAGGCGGGTAATTGGGTGCTGGATTGGGGTGGCGAAAAACGCGGTGGTGAGCAGGTTTCAGAGAATGAACGTCGGATTATTAACTAAATTACCCTAATTATTCGTCTGGAACCTCATTGGTTCTCAATGAGGTTCCAGATTCTTTCCATACTTGATTGATATCATTATTCAACACGTCTCATGCTAGAACACAGGGAACGTGTGAAGCCCTAACACTACCCCTCCCCTCAAACAGTGTTAGGGCTTTTTTTTGGATGCTTTTTGAGAGCTTTTTCTTCAAGGGCCTGAAGATTGCTTAGCTGGCAGCGATTGAACTCTGCTGTTGATTCGAATCACGATAGATTGGAAGCACCACTTTGATGCTAACCCCTTTGCCGTCGAACAGGTTAGTCGCGTTTACCGACCCACCATGACGTTCTGCGATGATTCGAACAACATAAAGCCCCATCCCGAAATGAAGCCTGTTGTCAGGGTTTGATTCCCTGATCGAGACCATGGAGTCAAAGACGCTGTCCAGCATGTCTTCAGAAATAGCGGGACCCTGATTGGCAACAAAGAGCGTCAGGTTCTGGGCATCAGCGTTAATGCCTACTTTAATCGCGGAGCCTGGGTCAGAAAAGTCAATCGCGTTATCAATCAGCTTGTCGAGGAGTTGCTCTACGCGATAGTCCGACACTTTTGTGGCGATCCCCTCGTCGATTCCTTGATATTTGAACTCTCGATCAGGGCGCGTGATTCTACAATTCGCAAGATAGTTCTGTACCAGGTCGTAAAGGTTAATAACCTCAGTTTCTTCCGCTGCAAGCGCATCTTCCAGACTTGCCGCATCAGCCAGATTTTGAACAATCATTCCAATTCGCGTCACGCCTCGCTTTGCCGCATCGAGATATTTTTGACGAGCCTCTTCCGATTCCTCTACCTCAAGATTCTGCAAAGATGTAGAGAGTGTATTTAGCGGATTATTAATTTCGTGGCGAAGTGTGCGGGGCATGTTCTCGAGAAACTGGTTATGCCGGTGTAATCTGGCGAGCATCCCTGAAATACTGCGCGCAAGATCACCAATTTCATCTCCGGATTTGGTTTCCGCTGTCAGCTGATTGGTCTTCAACCGGCCATAAATATCAATCGCGTTGGTTGCCTCGCTTTCAAGTTTTCGGATCCGACTGGCGAGCCTGAGCGAAAAAACCAGAATCAGAGCAACGAAAATCAGTAGCGAGATAACGGAGAAATTGACGCTGCGCTGCAGCGCATCTCGGCGAAGCTTAAGGATTCGTTCGGTATTTTGTTTCAGGAGTACGGTGCCAATGATCTCGTTCTGGGCAATGATGGGATGTGCGGCAACGATGACTTCGCCATCTTCATCGGAGTACCTTCTCTGGTAAGTGGGCCTGCCTGCGAGAGAGTCCTTGATGACTTCGTCATCAACCATGGGAGAGGCTCTGAGGTTGGTTTCAATAATGTTGTAGAGCGGGTCCATCAACAAGGCAACCATAGAGAGCCAGGCATCTGTCCAGTCTTCAGCAACTTCGATCTCCTGGGTCGGGTTGGTCTGGTAACTTCCAACCTCTGCGCGCACTCTTCGTTGTGCGTCAATGACCTGAATACTTGCGCCGGAATAGCCCAGGCCTTCGATAATACGTAGTACCTCGGGAGACTTCAGGAGCACAAGCCCGTAGGCTTCTCTGCCAGCTGAAGGAAGCGTTCCCGTGATCGATTCGATGGCGCGTGTTTCCGAGTTATCGACGTCTACCACCGCAAGACCAAATTGTCGGGCGGACCCGAGTAGTTCGAGCGGAATACGAAACTCAATCGCATAGCCACCTTTTACTTTGCCCATGAACCCCGGTATCCGGTTCTCTGGTTCACCCTGAATGGCGTATCGCCAGTCGTTGTCGATCAGGTAGGCCGTAGTGACGCCAGGCTCTGTCATGGTCAGAACAACCTTTTTTATGGTCTCGTCCTGCCCGGTGAAGGTGATCCTTAGGTGATCGGAAAGGTCAAGCCTTAGAATATTTCTGTCACGAAAAACCAGCGCATCGTCCTTTACAGTGACCAGCGCATAGATCTGGTCGTTGTGTTCGCCGAGCGCCAGATGGAACTGGTTCAATGAAGGGTCTGATTCATTGACGCTATCGAGGTTGCCGAACCCTATGTTGTACTCGAGGACTTCTTCCCAATCGTTATCACGTCCATCGATCCGTATCGGGCTTTGCAGGGGATGAGCATAAAGTTGCTCATAACCTTCCGGCGACAGGGGAAGTTCATAAAAAAGGTCGGATCTGCCGTTCAACAGAGTAGAGATTCCTTCCGCGGTCAGTAGCTGTGCATTGGCCTGGCTATCGACAAGGAAATCTTCCATCTCGGAAAGGTACAGATAGCTGAACCATGGAATAACGACCAGGGCAAAGCTCATGAGTATCAGGAGTTTGGTCCCGAGCCTGGGCCCTCTTATTGGGGAAATTGCCAAGGCTAACGACCTGTTCTATTTGGCTGACCAACGATACCCATAGCCATATTCGCTCTTAATGGAATCAAATTCCGAGTCGATACCCTCGAACTTTTTACGAATGTTTCTCATGTGGGTGTTTATGGTGTTGTTAGTTACTAACGATTGCATGGTGGCGTTCATTAGGGTGTCATAAGAGACGGCGTGGCCGGGTACGCGGACGAGTTTTGCTAGCATCCGAAACTCCGTGCCGGATAGATTGATGGGTTGTCCCTTCCAACTGACCAATAATGCCTCCTGGTCAATCGACATGTCTCCCACCAACTTTGCCGTGTTGGCATTGCCACTCGATTCGATGCGGGCGGTATTGATTCGAAGCAAAGAGCTTATACGCTCTGCCAGGTAGGTAAGAGAGATGGGCTTTGGTAAATAATCCCACGCACCCAGCCGAAGTCCGGAAATCTTGTCGATCTCGGTTATTCGTTCTGTCAGAAAAATCACGGGAAGTGAAGGTGATCGAACCAATAGATCACGACAAATTTCGAACCCTGCATCTACCTCGTCACCGAGTATGATGTCCAGAATCGCTAGGTCAGGTAACTCCCGGTCGAACCCGGCGAGCGCTTCCTGGCGGCTGCTATAGCCCACCACGTTATAGCCCTTTTTTGTGATGGCATCGATGTAATTGGCTCTTTGATCCGGGTCATCTTCAACAATGGCAATACTTTTAGCCATAACTACTCCTTGTTTGTGGTGTTGCGGTAACTATCAGACAGCAGAATTTTCGAATAATCCAACTCAACTTGCTGGTTTTCGCAAAAAATTGACGAATTCATCGGTTCTCCACATTAGTTCCGTGGAACTTTCACTTTCCTTCAAGCCCTGATTGCTGATTGTGAGGTCAAATGCGTCTTGTTACATCGTAATCCCTCTGTGTTCTGGGGGGGTACAACATTCGGTAGAAGAAACCTTGGGTAGAAGAGAGGAACCATGAAAGTATTTGTACCTATGTCTGACGCAGTTCTGGGGGACAATGGTGAGGTTTGCCAGAGCTTGATTCCGTTCGATTTGTCATTCCTGGGAAACACGCAGGAGGCCGGTGAGGATAAGAAACCGAGCAACTGGGTGCTGGATTATGACAGAGATCAAGCCCGGCAACGCCTGTTCGCGACTCAAGGATAGATATACTTACAGCGGAACCGGTTTTTTCAAGCCAAATCATGCCCTATTGAATCCAAGCCCTATTAAATGGCTGTCCTCATTGATATTCAGGGAAATTCCGCGCAGGTTCTAGAGTTCGCCCAGGCTCGGGATTGATGTCGCAGCCCCGGCACGCGTAACACACACTGCGGCGGCGCTCGTTGCCAGTGCCAGACACTCCTCCACAGAATTCCCGGCGCTGTAGCCAGCGAGAAAGAAGCCTACGTAGGTGTCTCCTGCACCGGTGGTGTCTACCGCCTCCACTTTCATTGCCGGTTGAAATATAGAATCACCCTTGCCCGCATAGATGGACCCGGCAGCTCCTAGTGTTAGCAGAATATTGGTGTCGGCGAAACGAAATGCCAGGGTCGCAATGATCTCATCTGGCACCGTTTTTGTCGTCAGCTCGAAGCCTTCAATTTCATTGATAACAAGTAGCTCGATGGCCTCAAGCGGCAGGGCATTGACGTCGCCGCTCATGGGGGCCGCATTAAACACGACGCGCATTTCTTTTTCACAGGCGCTGTCGATGAGATAATCAAGGGCACTGATCTCGTTCTGGATCAGCAGAAATTCGCCGGGCTGTGCTTCTTCAAGCGCTTCATCAATATCTGATTTTGTGATGGTTCGGTTAGCGCCGCCAAACAATACAATCGAGTTTTCACCTTCCGGAGTGACCTGAATATTGGCATGACCGGTAGGGCCCGCATCGACTGTCATCATGCTGACATCAATATTTTTCGCTGCCATCAGTTCTAATAGCCAGCGACCGTCTTCGCCGACTTTCCCTGCGTGCTTGACCTTTGCTCCAGCTGCCGCCATTGCAATAGACTGATTCAGGCCTTTACCTCCAGGGTGAACCTGATAGTTGCTACAGGGGAGCGTTTCCCCTGGTGCTGCAAAATGTGGCACGGAATAGACATGGTCTATACAGCATGAGCCAAAGTTTAGTACTGGCATCGATATCACCTTTGTAAAGGTTGAATAAAACCCTGGTGTGGCTGGCCATTATACAGATCATAGTGTGCCACGGTGAGGGACGAGCCCGATTGGTAGAGCAATATCTTCGGCAGGAAGGCAGACATGGGCAGGACGGTTCGACGCATCGATTTGATTCTTGGAAATCAAAGGCTTCTCTCTCTTATCTGGTTCAGAAACTTGATAAGATATCGCGAGTCGGGGTGTAGCTCAGCCTGGTAGAGCACTGTCTTCGGGAGGCAGGGGTCGTGAGTTCAAATCTCGCCATCCCGACCAGTAAAAACAAGTAGAAACAAGTAGAAACAAGTAGAAACAAGTAGAAACAACAGCATGTTGGACCTGTTATGTAACATACCCAGCCCTCCTCGCAATCGTGGGTATGTTCTGGTCTAATGGAACAAGACACTTTCATGAGAGACAATATAGTTAATCATAAAGGTGTTAATTATGACGCAAAAACGCAATTACAAGCAGTACCCGAAAGAGTTTAAAGAAGAAGCTGTGGCATTGATCACGGAGCAAGGTTATACGGTTGCGAAAGCCGCAGAAGCCTTGGGAGTAGCAACGAATATGCTCTATCGCTGGAAAGAGAATGCTGAGAAGCAAAAAGCTGGCATAAGCTTGTCAGAAGACGAGCGGACTGAACTCAAAGGCCTACGTCAAGAAGTTAAGACTCTTCGAGTAGAGAAGGAGATATTAAAAAAGGCAAGCGCCTTCTTTGCAAAAGAAATGAAGTAATATTCAACTTTATCAAACGTAACAGTGAGTACTATGCAGTACGCATCATGTGCCGCGTCATGGGCGTTAGCCCCTCTGCTTACTATGCTTGGGTCAAGTGTCCAGGCCGGCTGATTAGTGCAGATACGTTACATTTACACCGCCGAGCTAAAGCGCTATTTAAGGATAGTAGACAAAGTTTAGGTAGTCGAGAGTTGATGAAAAAACTTCGCGAAGAAGGTTTCCAAGTGGGGCGATGCAAAGTTCGTAGCCTTATGAAAACACTAGGTTTAACCGTCACACAACGGTTGGCGTACAAGGTGACAACGAAACGAAAACACACTGATAAAGTAGCGCCTAACCTGCTCAACCAGAACTTCAATCCCGTTGGGAAAGACGAAGTTTGGGCCGGTGACGTGACCTACCTAAGAACAGCCGAAGGCTGGATGTACTTAGCGATAGTGATGGATTTGTATTCGCGGCGAATAGTAGGGTGGCATATAGATAAACGTATGACGACTGATCTCATTAGCAAAGCGCTGGTGAAAGCGTACAACCTAAGACAACCGCCCAAAGGGTTGGTTTTTCATAGTGATCGCGGGTCCCAGTACACCAGTAAGCGCTTTGGCAAATTGCTCAAGGGCTATGGCATAAGGCCCAGTATGGGTGACGTTGGAGCTTGCTGGGACAACGCTGTTGTTGAGCGATTCTTCGGCAGCTTAAAGCATGATTGGATTTTCAAAGTGGCCCAGCCTACATGTGAGCATATGATGCAAGATGTGACCGCTTATATGCGGTATTACAACCAGGAAAGGCTTCATTCGAGCAATGGCGATATGTCACCCGTGAAGTTCGAAAAATCTCAAATAAATGTGTCCTGTTTAGGTTGACCAGAACAGTAACCATAGACCGCAGGCAACCAATTTGGAGCGGGAAAGAAAAACCACTAAACAAGTTGTCGAAGACGTTACCCCTGGACGTAAAACAGCTGATTTATGGGCGGCCCGAAAAGGCGTCCCAATGAGCGTGGCGTATGAATTGCGGGGGTAGGAAGTATCAACCACATTTCCCGAAGCAGGGTCATGTATAGTGATTGCTGATGACCATTCAAGTTTAAAACACCGCTATGTGGTGAATCTTTTTGACGGCTAGTGGCTGCCAGATGTTACTTGCACAGGATAATGTATTATTATTCAAAAGCGTTGAGTTTGTCCCAGTCTTTGGGTGCGTTTTGATTGTCTGCACAGATGATATTGGATCCCGCAGAGCCCGTTCAATCTAGGAAAAGTGGGGAGATAGAGTGAGATCTCCTGCTAATTTGTTTGGGAAAGGGGGCGTTGCCTTTGACACGTAAATCCGTTGGCCTGGCTCTGCTTGTCTACACGAGCGGCATTCTTGCGATTTTCACTATTCTGCTGTTCGCGACCGAGGCGGCTACTCTTTCCTCTATAGTAATTTTTGGCAGCGCCGTGATCGCGGGCTCTGCGGCCTTGTCATGGTATATCCTGCGTTCTATTCGCCAACCTTTCCTCGGACTGGCGCGCCAAACTCACAGTCCTTCCGGCGAAATATTCGATGAAGAGGTTACGTCCTCTAATGCGAAAACTCACAAACAAGCCAGCAGCCCAGATGAGATCGCGGCGTCCCAATCAGAGACCTGGGTAGCGATATCGCACGAGGAGAGGCGCGCCACGGCGCTGCTTGAACACACTGTTGACGCCATCGTTTCCATTGATGTCAGCGGTTCCATTCTCAGTGCCAATGCGGCGACCAAAAGCCTTTTCGGATATGAAATCAAAGATCTCATCGGCAAGAATGTCCGGATGTTGGCTGCTGGAGTGGACCGGCAGCGTCATGATCATTACATCCAACATCACCTGGAAACCGGTGAAAAACGCATCATCGGGCGGCCTCGCGAAGTGCTGGGACAGCGCGCAGACGGGAGTTCGTTCCCGCTTGATCTTTCTGTCGCGGGCGTTGAGGTTGGAGGGGAAAAGTTATTTATTGGTGTAATGCGCGACCTGACAGACCGTGTGGCCCTAGAGAATCAGCTGCAACAAGCTCAAAAAATGGAGATAGTCGGCCAACTCACGGGAGGCATTGCCCACGATTTCAACAATCTTCTTGCGGTTGTTCACGGCAATCTGGAGATGCTGGGCATTGACATAGCTGCGGACGCCCCTCTTAACCGTGAAGCCTTGCTCGAGCTCTGCGCAGATGGCCTTTACGCGTCGCGACGCGGTGCTGAACTCACCCGGGGACTGCTCGCTTTCTCCCGCAAACAGAACCTGAAAGCTGAATCTTTTGACGCCAACGAGTCGATCGACCGCATGGCCAATCTTTTGCGCCGTACTCTTGGGGCCGGTATCGACTTGAAGATCATTGCCAAGGACGGCGGTTGGCGCGCCGAGGCCGACCCTTCCATGCTCGAAAGCGCGCTTCTCAATCTTGCTATCAATGCTTCTGATGCAATGGGTAACGTCGGAATGCTAACTATCGAAACCAGGGACGTCGTCCTGGACGAACTGTATGCGGTAACTCATGATAAAGTTGAGGCTGGTGAGTATGTCCTCATTGTCGTCAGTGACAATGGTCCTGGTATGCAGGAGGAGGTTCTCGAACGGGTACTTGAGCCTTTCTTTACCACCAAGGAAATTGGTCAGGGGACTGGTCTTGGTCTTTCGATGGTCTACGGCTATGCCAAACAATCCCGCGGGCATCTTAGCATCTATTCCGAGGTCGACGCCGGCACAGCCGTGAAGCTCTATTTGCCCCGCTCCAAAAAATCCAGCGACGAGAATGCCAAAATCAAGCCTGCTGAAATCAATTTGGCCGCTAACGAAGTCATCCTGGTGGTCGAGGACGATGAAGCCTTGCGCCGAACCGTCACGCGGATGCTGAAGCGTTACGGCTACGAAACCATTGCCGTAGAAGATGGCCCTTCGGCGTTGTCTGTCATGAAGGCGACAGAGCATATTGATCTGATGCTGTCCGACGTCATCCTGCCGGGTGGCATGACGGGCCCTGAGATCATTGATGCGGCCAGGGACCAGCACCCGGACATGAAAGTTCTCCTGATGTCCGGTTATACCCGTGAAGCCATGCTGCACCGCGGCGAGATCACCGAAGACATCCAGCTCATCCAAAAGCCATTCTCGTCCCAGGATCTGGGGCTGGCCCTTCGGGAAATATTGGAAGAAGGGTGACGGGAAGCCCATAACGGGTGAGGCGCCACATACACTTTTGAGGAAATACATTATCCGGTATCAACCGGTTGTCGACGCGAAGAATAGCCACTGTTTGAACTTGCGAGAGAGGGAAGGCATTTGATCAATGCCCCGCCATAACCCTAACAAGACATCTAAGGCGACTGAGCATTAACAGGTAGAGACCCTGATTAGCTGGGGTAGAATGTATTGGTGGTTCTATTTTTCAGCTAGAGGCCCTTGAACTCAGGTTTTCTTTTTTCGAGAAAAGCTTCTCTACCTTCCTTATAGTCACCAGAGAGCCGAATAGCTGTGCGCATAGTTAATCCTACTTCTTTGGCTTTTGCATCATCTTCAAACACACTTCGCCACAATGTTTCTTTTTGTGCTCGGATTGCCAGTGGACCACTTTCTGAGCAAATGCGGTGGGCGTATTCAAGCGCTGCGGCCTGAACTTGCCCGGCATCACTAATCACTTCCACAAAACCGGCGCGTTCGCACCACTGGGCACTTTTTGCGTCGCCAGGAGTCAGGAATGCAAATGCTTTTGAGTAGCCAATTTTCTTGCCGAGCTTGATTGGAATGTCTACAGCGTTAGTACCCACCTTCGCTTCTGAGATAATAAATTTGGCGTCAGGGTCCGAAAAGATCATGTCGCAACAAAGCGCGAGAGAAACACCTTCGCCGACGCAAAAACCGTGGACAGCGGCAATGATCGGCTTGTTTGTTACCATGCCATTGTCCAGGTTCAGGCCACCTAATGCAGCGTTAACGCCTTTCGCGGCATTTTCGCTAAGCGCTGCTACGTCTGCACCGGCACTGAAAGCTCTCTCTCCCGCGGCTTGAATCACCGCTACCCATAAACTGGGGGAACTAGCGAACTTGTCCAGGGCTTCATTGACACCTTGATACATTGGCGCATCAAATGCGTTGAGTCTCTCCGGTCGATCAAGGGTGATGACGGCGACTTTACCAATGGTTTCAAATACTACTCGATCTTGAAATCGTTCGGCCAATGCAACCTCCTAACTGTTGAGAACTTCTACTAGTTTTGACTTTCCAGTGGTGCCCGTTTTTAACTCAAAATGATCTTTGCTTTGGAAGTTGATTTTAGCCCGGAATCGCAGTTGATGGTGTATCGCATTCTCGAGCTCATTCCCCAACTCGGTGAGTTGAGCTGTACTGAGGTTCCTGACATGTTCCACAAGAATTGGGATAGGTGGTTCTGCTACGGGCCCTGATTTCTGTAAAATCATTCTGATATTGCCAGTGGTTTTAGTGGAATGTCGGTTAACCACGTCGCGCACTGCATTAGGAAAAACGTTCACACCCTTAATGAGCAGCATATCATCCACGCGACCCTTAAAAGTCATACGAACCCCGGGACGACCGCACTCACAGGGGTCGGTATTGATTTTGATGATGTCTTTGTCGCGCCATCGCAGCAACGGACCGCATTCTCTTTCAAGTCCAGTGAAAATGATTTCGCCTTCGACACCATTTTCTATGGTCATAGGCGTAAGCGTGTCTGGGTCGACAATTTCAAAGTAGGCATTATCCTCGGCATAAAAATGTATGCCGGCATGGGCCTCGCAAGAGATGCCTGTTGGGCTGTGACAGCCGGTCGCCCCCATATTGTCGTAAACCGTGGCGCCACCGAATCCTGCTTCTATCTCACCAAAGATCTCAGGGATGCTGCCACCGGGCTCTCCGGTAACCACTACTTTTTCAATGCCTAAGGATGTTGGATCGATCCCGGCGCGATCTTGCATCGTGGCTGCAAGATGCCGGGCAAAAGAGACCGTGGTCCTGATCATGCGGGGGCGCGTTTCTTTTGCTATTTGAGCGACTCTTTCAACACCGCTTAGGGCGCCCACAGGCACAACGCAAGCGCCATAGGCCATCATGGAATCAACAGCAGGTAGCCCGGCGATCCACATGGACAATACGCTTGCATGCAGGACCACATCTCCTGGTTCGATACCGATTCGCCTTAGTCCGCGAGCTGTATTCTCTGCGGCAATCGCCCGATCAGCCTTTGTGAATCCGCTAAAAGTGGGCGACCCTGTCGTGCCAGAAGATGACGAAACCCGGTTCACTAATTTAGGGTCGCAAGTAATGTGCATGCCGAAAGGGTGTCCGAGGACTTCCTTAGATTCTTCCTGACTCAGGCGTTCTTCGTCTTTGTCAAAAAATGGAAAGTCCTGATAATGTTCCAGGCTTTTCAGGTGTTCTGGAGAGACGCCTGCAGCGGTCAGCTTATGCTTGTAGTAGGGGCTTTCGTTGTAAACCCGGTTAACCAGGGCCTTGAGTTTATCAAACTGTAAAGTGCGCAATTCTCTGCGAGGCATATTTTCAGCTTTTGGATTCCACAGGGACAAGACACTTTCCTACTGGCGATTGATACCGGATTGTTTCATTCGTTGAGGGAAATAGAAACCTCGGAATTTCGAAATACTGTAGCACCGGTAAGATAGATGAGTCGCCACGCACGGGCGCTACTATTGCGTCACCGATTTCACGTCAGTCTATCTTAGGCTGTTAAAATAGAATCCAGCGCCCAATAGAGTGCCGCCCAGAACCATGAACCATTCGTAGGGCCAAATCAGTGCTGCCGGGCTTCCGGGGAGATATAGGCAACCTAATCCAATTGAGAGTATGAGTGCCAGAGAGCCTATCAATTTACCTTGCGCAACACGAAAAGGTCGTGGCATATCGGGTTCTGAAGACCGCAATTTGAGAAACGCCAGCGCAACCATGCCGTAGGCGATGACGACCATAAAGCTACCGGCATCAACTAACCAAACTAAAATGGTGCGCCCGAAAAAGGGCGAAATACAACTTAGTAAACCGATGAAGAGAATACCTACATAGGGTGTTTTATAACGCGGGTGAACTCTGGCAAAGGCACCGGGTATCATGCCGGCTTCTGCTAACGCATAGAGGACTCGGCTACCGCCAATGATAAAGGCATTCCAACTTGTGAGAATGCCCCCGACGCCGGCCAGGATCATGAGATTTCCCATCATTCTGCTATCCCAAACTGTCGCCATGGCATCGGCAGTAGCAGCATTGCTAACACCGATTTGATCTGTGTTGAGAGCGTTGCCCACTGCAATTGAGATTGCGATGTACCAGATTGCGGCAAGGCTGACTGAAAAGACCAGGAGTTTGCCTATTTGCGATGGCGGTAGGTCGATTTCCTCAGCGCTTTGTGGGATTACATCGAAGCCCACCATGAGAGCTGGCACCATGACTAAAACACCAAGTATGCCAACAGCGCCTTTGGTAAATAACGGTACACCGCTGCCGGTGAATTCAAAAAGTGCAGCGCCAGTAAAGAAACTTAGGCCGACCAGCACGATTAAAGCCGTCATCACAGTCTGGACAAATGCAGCGAAGCGTATGCCTAAAAAGTTGATTGAGGTCATGACAACTGCCGCACCCACGCCCACTGCCACCATGGTGATATGGACCTCTGAGCCAGCGATACTCCAGAGATAACCCTGCGCTAGATCTGGGAAAACATATGCAAGGGCAGTTGGTAGTGCTGCCGACTCAAATACGCAGACATTGACGTAAGCCAAAACAATGGCCCAGCTAGCGATGAAACTTGCACCATAACCCAGCGCTCGGTGAGTATAGACATGTTCACCTCCGGCTTGCGGCATGGCGGCGGCGAGTTCTGCATAGGTTAGGCTGATCAGTATGACGGCAATGCCGCCCACGACGAACGCAATTGTTGTACCCAGTGAACCGGCCCTTGTTAACCATTCACCCGTCAACAGTACCCAACTCCAGCCGATCATAGCGCCGAAGGATAGCGTCAGTACTTCTTTGCGAGCCAGCGTCTTGGCAAAGCTGGTGGGTGTTTGCTCTGAATTCAAGTTGATCGCCTGTTTGTTTTTTTTATCGAGTAACGCATGCCTAACTTACCTTGCCTAAAGCAAACATGACATATGAGTTTGAGACTATAAGTAGAGTTAGGCTCCTTAATGAAAATTCTTCATCGCCATCCAGGAAGACGTTGAACTCGAAAACATTCATGGTTTGGTCATCTTTGCAATACTCCCCGCGATTCTCATATCGAATTTGTAACCTGTAGCGATCAAGAATTCTTGGTCTCTGAAACAGAGGATTTCGAGTGGGTTTTCTTCACTTTTCTCAATGGTAATTCACCATTGTCTTGATGCAGTCCAATCGGGTAACGCCAGCATGGCCATAACGGTGGCTCGCCATCTGGCAAGCCAGAGAACATACCAGAACCCATGTCTGGAAATAGTTGACCACTACAACCATCAGCCCTACTATTCTTCAGTTCAAATGCAACAGGCTTCGACATGACTACTGCCCCGATTAAAGTAGCACTGGTTACCGGCAAAAATGCGGTAACCCTTGAAGAGTTCCCAGCACCACAGCCCGGTAAAGGTAAAGCGGTCGTTGATATTGCCTACTGCGGTATTTGCGGTACCGATCTTCACGCTTTTTTGTCAGGTGAACCCTACAATCCATCCATCTGCGGCCATGAATGGGTGGGGTCAGTTGCTGCCATGAGTAGTAGCGACAATGGTCATAGCATTCGAGAAGGTGATCGGGTTGCCATTGGCGTTGCCACCGCTTGCGGCAATTGCCCTAGCTGCCAACGCGGCGATGCGAGTCACTGCGATACTGTTTTTGCTGGCGCCACGGGTATGCACCCGAACAGTGCTCCACATGGTGGGTTTGCACCGTCTATATCCTTTGCCCTGGATCGTCTATACCCAGTTGCCCCCAGCCTGAGTGATACCCAGGCCGCTATATTGGAACCGGTGACCGTCGCCGTGCACGCAGTGCGTCGAACCGGCATACGTTTGGGCGACTCGGTGGTGGTGATCGGTGGCGGTCCTATTGGCCTGTTGACCTTACAAGCGGCTAGAGCCGCTGGCGCTGGACATTTGACGCTAATCGAGCCGGAGCCTTTACGTCGCCAGCTAGGCGAGTCACTGGGCGCCAATTTATTAATCGACCCACGCACCGAAAACAGCGCTGAAGTCATAAACGCGGCGCTAGGTCAGGCGGGTGCGGACGTGGTGTTTGAATGTGCTGGTATCGCTGCCACTATCCAGACATCGGTGGATTTGGTCCGTCGAGGTGGCAAGGTGTCATTGGTTGGCGTACCGAACGGGGCGTCTGAAATCTACGGTGCGGTATGGCTGATCAAAGAGGTCAATCTCACCAGCTCCATTGCTTATCTCAATGAAGACTTCGAAATTGCCCAGGGCCTGGTCGTAGACGGGCGCATTCAGACCGAAACGTTACATACCAAAACCGTCGGTTTGCGGGGCATGCAAGAGGCTTTTGTAGAACTCGCAAACAAACCAGCACAGGTTAAAATTTTGGTTGATCCGCGCATCGACTAGGATGTGTGACGCGGCATCTGTGAATACCGAAACGTAACGCTCATCGTCACCCCAGCCTGGCGATAGGTAGCCGTGAACTCAATCTGGCGCAACCGTCGAGCGTTCTTCTTTTACAAGAAATAGCATCACTGCACCAATCACCATCAGTAATATCAAGGATGCAAAGCCTGCTCGCTGTGATTGGAAAAATGCGGTTGTTGTACCCACTAGCAATGGCGCAAGGAACGCGGTGACTGTGCCACTTAAACTATAAAGCGCAAAGAACTGGGTCGCCATTTCCGGTGGCGATATTTTTGCCATGAGCGTTCGAGAAGCTGACAAACCCGTCACAAAAAATAACGCGAAAACCTGAAACATCAACAAGTAAATAATCTCGGCGATCGTATTAAAATAAGGTGAGGACCAAACCGGCTCAGTGCTTACCGGTATAACAAAGAAAATGCTATCTGGTTGCATCGAGACTAGACCAATCAAAATCAATGTCGTCATACCAATGGCAATCTTTAATGTCTTAATCGACCCCAGCTTGTCGTCTACAAGCCCCCCCAAATAAGCGCCTACCATTGCAGAGGTACTGGTGAATATACCCAGTAACAATAACCCAATGGTATCCCAGCCAAATGTGCCGGACGCGTAAACTCCATTGAATACAAGCACACCCGCCATGCCGTCATTAAAAAACATCCGTGCCAGCAGATAGGTCGCGATATTGGAATAGTGCTTTAGCTGTTTGACGGTGTTAACAACGTCCTTAAGCCCCTGTCGGACACTGGCGAGTACAGGATTGTTCGAAGCAATGCCGTCGGGGGTAAACAGAAACAGCGGTATGCTCGCCAACAGTAACCATAAGCCTCCTAGCGGGCCAACAATACGATCGTGTTCATGCAATTGCTTGTCGATACCAAATAGAGGAGCCTCGGGTAAAAAACTCCAATCCAATGTGCCGGGGAGCGCGAAGGCGATCAGCACGAAGACGAGTAATCCTATGGCGCACATGTTGCCGAGGGAGAATGCTAAACCCGATACAATCCCGGCCTTATCGACCGGTGTAACAGCCGGCAACATTGCGTTGTGGAAAACTTCTGCATAACCAAAGGCGATCAACAGAATCAGCAATAATCCAAAGCCCAGTTCGATCCCAACACCTGCGCTCGAACCTGCCGGGAGTATCCACCACAATGCAATAGCGATGAGTACCATCAAGATATGGCTGCCAAATATCCAGGGTTTACGCTTACCAATTTTGTCAGCGATCGCACCCATGAAAGGAATCGTCAACGCCATAAAGGCACCGGCACCCGCGTTCAAGTATCCGATGAGTGTTTGTCCGCGAACGGGATCTCCCACAACCACATTGCTGAAGTACGGAAAGAATATGTAAATGATGACCATGATATACAGAGGGTCGCGAGCAGCCTGACCGAAAGTCCAGCTGTAGTAACCGAGAGGGGATGCTGCAGGCGTTCCTGCCAATGAAAGTGGTTCGCTAGTTCGATTCAAAAACAGGCTCTCTCACAGTAACTATCACAGCCAATCTCACATTAAGTTCGCTACAACAGTACTGATTAATGGTATCAATAAACTATAGAGTAAACAGATCTATCTTGCCGTGTACCCTCCATCTACCGGCAGTGTGATGCCGTTAATAAAACTGGCGTCGCTGCTCGCCAGAAAGGTTGCGACTGACGCGATTTCTTCGGGTTGACCTAACCTGCCCATTGGATGGAGATCAACGAGAAAATCTTCTCCTGCCTGTTCGGCCCGAAACTCAGCCGTCATGGGGGTCACAATAAACCCAGGGGCAATTGCATTGACCCGCACGCCTTGATTTCCGTAGTTAATCGCAAACTGTTTGGTTAACCCTACGACGCCATGCTTCGCCGCAACGTAGGCACCTATTCCCGCTTCGGCATCCGGATCAGCTTCTGTCTCGGCATCCTCATCCACAGGCGGTGTCATTAGCCCTATCATCCCCGCAATGGACGCAGTGTTAATTATCACGCCGCCGCCTCGTTCGGCAAGAAGCGGCGCGCCAATTGATAGGCCATGGAATACACCGGTCAAATTCACGGCAATAGTTTGGTCCCAGCCGAATCCACTACCGACACCAGCATTGTTGAAGAGCACATTAATATCGCCCAGATTCGAAATGGTTCTCTTGATAGCCTCTCGCATTTCCTGCGCACTTGTCACGTCCAGCCCCATGCCGTCTGCACGACCACCGGCTTCACTAATCAAGGCAACAGTACCCTCAGCTGCTTGAGAGTCAATATCGCTACACATGACAGCAGCACCAGCCTGCGCCATATGAATTGCACTAGCTCTACCAATACCACTTCCAGCACCAGTTATAAGCGCTACTTTTCCTTCGAGTTTAGACACGAGCTATCTCCGTTATTCTTGTTATGACCAGTACACACATCTATACCATACTCGACACTTCCAGTAATTATCTTTAGTAGAGTCAGACAGCGTAGAAAAGGATATCTGCAGGGGTATTGGTGGCGGTTGTATGTGTTCACCCATCGGTCGATACCGTCAATGCTAACAGGTTTGTTTGTCAGTACCCTTTCCCCTATAACCCGGCTTTAGGTAGTATCGTTTAATGCCTTTGAACCTTGCACGCATGACCGAGAAGCAAACTGTTTTGCTGCACCTCGCAGTCCTGATCGCTTTGACTTTGCTGGCCTACCTTGAAGTCAGGCACCATTATTTTGTGTGGGACACAATTCCGTTCGTGTTGGAAAACCCCTGGATTCACGAACTGAATGCCAATAACCTGGTATCAATATTCACCGAGGCGCATCGGGCCAACTGGCATCCGGTCGTCTTGTTATCACATGCGCTCGACTTTTCAGTCTTCGGGGACGATGCCGGGAAACATCACCTGACAAACCTCGCGCTCCACTGCATTAATGTACTGCTGCTTTATTGGTTGGTCGTCAATCTCCTCACCCGGTTCCACCAGACCAACGAATTTTCAATATGGGTGGCATTTCTCACCGCACTGATTTTTGCACTGCATCCACAGCACGTGGAATCCGTAGCCTGGGTCGTCGAAAGAAAGGACGTACTCTATACGGCTTTCGCTCTGGCCAGTCTGCTCACCTATCTTCGATTGAACACGCTGGCTAACGCAAAGTTCCGGGATCATGCGTGGCCGTTTCTATTCTTCTGCTTATCCATCTCAGCGAAACCGATGGCGGTGACCATACCCGTGGTGATGCTGATACTGGACATCGCTCCTTTGAACAGGGTCAGAAACCTGAACAGCTTGTTCATGCTCGGTGTGGAGAAGCTGCACTATATCGTCCTCAGCGCGGTGATCGTGTTGGTAACCCTGTCGACACAATCAGAGGCCATGCCAGGGACCGCAAAACTGCCCGTCTGGGCGAGCACCCTTAATGCTATCGATAACAGCTGGTTTTACGTTACACACTATTTCTGGCCGGTAAAACTATCTCCTTTTTATCCCTATCCTCAGGAGGTCAGTTACCTGGCTAGCTGGCGATTCTGGCTACCGGGCAGCGCGTTCCTCACAGTCATGACCGTATCGACTCTTGTGTTACTTAAAAGAGGTTACACCTGGCCTTTTTTGTTGTTCGCTTTTTATATCGTTACGCTGTTACCAGTTTCCGGACTTATCCATGTAGGTCCTGCCAAGGGAACGGACCATTACGTTTACCTTGCAACGGTTCCCCTGTCGCTACTGACGGCGCTGGCAATTGTTGCAGCTTGGACCAGACTTGGGGTTTCCCGACTCGTGGCAAGCATATTCAGCGTCACCTATATCAGTTTTCTGTTACTAATAACCCAGGTGCAGGTGAGTGTCTGGAACAATCCGCTGTCCCTCTGGACCAGGGTCACCGAATTGCACCCGTCAGACCCATACGGCCACCGAAACCTTGCGGCATCATACGTTCAGATCGGAAACTGGGACCTGGCGTTGCAGCATGCCGAGCTCAGTCTGAAACTGGGATCACCCGACGAGGCCTATGTCATTAAACTTCGGACTGAATACGAACGATTGAAAGTAGATAAAGGCAATAGCGAACCAAACAGATGATGGGACAAAACCCTTCCTAACAATTGTGTACGGTTTGGTGCAGACAAGTTAACGCCCAATCGGCCAGAATTGGCCCTTGAGCCATTCAGAAATGTACAATCGATTCAATCTTGGGCGTCACTTGGTGTCAGCCAAAATTATCGACATTTTCGACTGCGAGCCTTTGGCGTGGCTTTGGCGTGGCTTTGGCGTGGCTTTGGCGCGCCTTTGCGTCTTGGGAAAAGGCAGTGGCAATTTGAAAATAATTTGATGGAGCTTTGTCATCAATTTTAGCGTTAATTGGTCAATACCATACAGCGCAATAAAATAGTTCGCCGCTGCTAAGAGGCTTAATTGACACGCTTACAAGTCCGGCAGGCTTTTCTCCCAAAGCAAAGCGAATTTCTCAGGAAAATGCTCAACTAAGGGAGAATAACCGCTATAAAGCGCACTTCCCGAAGATTGCGAAAGTGTCCGCATGGCGGATTTGTGGACGCACTAGCTACCCCATATATATTGAACAGAGACACGGCCAGAAATATTTTCGGTTAGTCCACCACCAACTGCGCCTTCTAACTTTGTCTGGTCATAATCACCGGCTGTAAATTCCAGATAGCTATCCGCTGCCCGGTCACGTTTGTTGCGGTAATGTAGTGAACCAGGCCACCCGTTTCACGACCGTATTCAACTATCTCGGCGAAATCCAGGCCTTCGCCACTAACCTCACAAACCTGCTCTCCGTTCTTATTCCTGGAATGGCAGAAATGCTATGCAAATGTTAATAATCGTGAAGGTTTTGTTTTAGAGTTTTTTACTCAAGTTCGTGCACCCATGCAGCATGTGCTGGCGCCCTCTTTGTCACAGACCACTCATCGACCATGTCATCGGCGACATTTTTCAGTTCCCTGAGCTGCTCATCAGTGCCCTTGTTTGCGGCCAGCTCCAGTCTGTGACCATTGGGGTCGAAAAAATAAATTGAGTCAAAGATCCCATGGTTTGTCGGGCCAAGCACATCGAGCCCTGCCGCCTCCAGCCTGCTCTTGTAACCCATCAACTCATCAAAACTGCCGACCTCAAAGGCAATGTGCTGTACCCATTCCGGCGTGTTCTCATCCCTGCCCATCTCAGGTGAATTCGGTAACTCAAAGAAGGCCAGCACATTGCCCATACCTGCGTCCATAAATACATGCATGTAGGGGTCAGGCTCACCGGTAGAGGGGACCCTGTTCTCAGCCATCGCGAGCTTGAATTCCATGCCCAGCAGGTCGCGGTAAAAATCTACTGTCTCTCGGGTGTCCCTGCATCGATAGGCAACATGGTGGATTCCTTTAACTGTCATTGCTGTTTACCTTCCATAAATCAATTGGTTGTGAAGAAGTTTCACTCCCCCGTCGACATCGGCAGTGACTCAAACCCCCGGAACCTGGCTCGATGAGCTCGCTGACCTGCACTGGTTAACTCAAGGCTCGGGAAACGGGCTATCAGTTTACCAATGGCGATGCGACCTTCAAGCCGGGCAACATTCAGTCCTGCACAGGTATGAATACCGCTACCGAATGCAAGATGAGGGTTCGGGTTTCGTTCGATGTTGAAAACATCCGGATTCTCAAACACCGCCGGGTCCCGGTTCGCCGCACCGATACAAAGCGTCAGCACAGTATCCGCTGGTATCTGGACACCGTCTATTTCAATATCTTCCGTCGTTGTTCTATTCCCCAACTGGTTGGAACTCTCATACCTGAGGACCTCTTCAATCGCAGAATCGATTAGCCCAGGCTGTTGTTTGAGTTGTCCCAGAACATCCGGGAAACGCATCATCAGTTCAACGCCATTGCCGACCAGATTTGTCGTCGTCTCGTGTCCGGCGTTGAGCAGAAAGATGCACTGGTGATACAACTCAGACTCGGTCAGTCGATAGCCATCAGATTCCCAGCGAAGCAGCCTGATCAGTATGTCATCGTCTGCCTCAGTCATAGCGCCGCGCCTGCGAGGTACGAATTCACGGAGGTAATCGAGGAATTCCGATACACATCGATTGCCTTCATCAAGCCGGGGCTGATCAAGACCGACTTCCAGGCTGCCCAGGATCGCCAATGACCATCTTCGAAGCGGGCCCCGCTCTGCCCTGGGCACAGCGAGCATATTGCCGATGATTTCAATCGGTATGGCCGAGGCAAAATCTGCAATGAGATCGAATTGTCTCCTGTCTGCAATATCATCAAGCAATTCATCAATAAGAGATTCAACGCCCAACCGCATCTCGACAACCATCCTGTTCGACAATGCATTGCCGATAGCCTTTCTGACATTTGTATGCAGGGGCGGATCGTTAAAAACCAGGCTGGTCGTATGATGCTCAAAAAGCAGTGAATTTTGGCCAAAGACTGGCCCAAATTGAGTGCACTTGTCTGATGAAAAGCGCCTGGCATCCCGGTATACGTGCATCAGGTGTTCGTAATTCGAAATGAAATAGCCTCCGCCCGGAAGTTCGAGCACCGGCGCCTTCTCCCGCAAAAGCCGATAAACAGGATATGGGTCTGCATAAAAGGAGTCAGGCAGATCCCTTAGGTCAAAGTTCTCGTGCCTGGCCGCAGGCATGGGTTCTGTTGTTCTCTCTGTCACGCATTACTCAAAGGTTTATACCGCGATTCAGGGTCTTGTCGATCAACACAATCATCCACCGATGGGCTGCATTTGTCAGGTATTTGGTGAGAATGGTCACAGGTACAGGTCATTTCTGTCCGCATGATCGTCAGACGCATAATGTTCTTAGAATAACTCATGTCCACTATTACATAACAAGTTAATCACCAACATTAGAAGAAACTAAAATATGCCCTATTATGCGGCCATATGCATAACAGGTTAAGTTTTTTAAGGTTTTTCTGGGAAATTTAGAGCACCTGTACTATTATTTAAGGGAAAGGTATTATGCATTAAAAATGCAAGTCAAGATCATTTGTACATACCATGGACAAACAGCAGGCGGGGTTAAATGACAGTATGAAAAACAAGAGTGAACGTCTTATGGCTAATTCTAAGAAACTGATTTTCGTTATCTGCGCTGCATTGGTTAGCACCAGTGCCGTGGCAGCAGTGCTGGAAGAGATTGTTGTTACTGCACAGAAACGCGAACAAAACATTCAAGATGTTGGTATCGCCATAACAGCGATGACAGGTGACCAACTCGAAGCGCTGGGCTACGGCAATGCTCAGGAAGTCACGCGCATGGCCGCTGGAGTATCGACTGTTCAACCTAACGGCGAAGCCAACTATGCCATGGCGATACGTGGGGTAGCGGCAAACGACTTCACAACGAACGTCGAGAGCCCGGTCGCTATCTACCTTGACGAAGTGTATATCTCCCAAATGTCAGGTGCTGGTTTTGCTCTCTTCGATATGGAGCGAGTTGAAATCCTGAAGGGCCCACAAGGTACGCTTTATGGGCGGAATGCGACCGGAGGTCTGGCACACTTCCTTTCTGTTAAACCAAGTCAGGAGAGGGAAGGTTATGCAAAAGTCACGTTTGGCGACTATGATCAAATAAAGCTTGAAGGCGCTATCGGCGGGGCTCTCTCGGACACCTTGTCAGCAAGACTCTCAGTAACAACCCACGACAACGACGGCTATGTGACAAACAGATTGGGGGGTGATCTCAACAACGCCGATGATAGTTCTTACAGACTACAGTTCCTTTGGCAGCCTTCCGACCAGACGGAAGTGCTGCTCAGCCTGCGTGGGGCAGACCAGGACATAGACACTGGTTTCTTTGAACATGTCACCTCGTTGGGTGAACCCGGCGAACTCACGCCCGATCTATTCAACTATGTCCTAGGCTACCAGGATACAGATGGAGATGTCTTCGCAGGAGACTATGACGATCCTGGCTACAACGATCTGGAGACTCGTGGATACAGTCTAACGATCAAGCATGACTTCGATAATGTTTCCTTTACCTCAATTACTGATCTTTCTACCGTTGAACGTAAATACATTGAGGATTCTGATGCATCTCCGGCACCCGTATTCAATTTCTTTCTTAACACAGACGCCGAACAGTTTTCTCAGGAATTTCGTTTGAATGGGGAAAACGAGTCCATGAAATGGGTAGTCGGTGTTTACTATCTGGATCTGGATATCAAAGATTCAAACGGCGCTATTACAGATCCATTTGTTGGTCCTGCCCCCACGCCAGGCGCGGAGGCGGGTCTAAGTAACCCCTACACGTCTGATCTACAATCGACTTCTGTGTTTGGTCAAATCGAGTATGCATTATCAGAGACCCTTAATCTTGTCGTTGGGGCACGGGCCATAAAAGATGAGAAAGATTTCGAATACGCCATCAATGTCGTCGAATTCCTCGACCCAGAAGCACGAAATTTTGACTCATCGACCAACATGAACAATCTAGCTACTTTAGCAACTTACAGCGGATCTACAGACGACACGGAAGTTTCCGCACGATTGTCGCTTGACTGGTTGCCGAACGAAAACTCGCTCTACTACGTTAGCTGGAACCGAGGCGTCAAGGGCGCTGGCTTCAATGCGCCGATTTTCCCATTGAGCCCTCCTTCAGACTATAACGACGCGACAATGTCCTATGGCCCAGAACAACTGGATGCGTTCGAGGTTGGTGCTAAGTGGAGTTTCATGGATGGCCTGGCCAGGATTAACGTCGCCGCCTACTCCTACGACTACGAGGACTATCAGGCTTTTAATATTATTGGTATCGATACGCTGACGGTCAATGCAGAAGCCGACAGTCAGGGTTTTGAAATCGAAGCCCAACTATCACCCGGCGACGGTTGGGATGTGCTCGTTGGCATCGCCTATAACGATATCGACGTCGAACTTCCCGGCGGTGTTGATACCACTTCAGTGCAGTCTCCGGAATGGGCGACCAACCTGATGATTCGCAAAGAATGGATGCTCGACATTGGGGTCATTGCCGTTCAATTCGATACCATGTATCGATCCGAACACTACTTTTCCCTCACCCAGGCCCCAGCTGTCACTGAAAACGGATACAGCTTGAGTAACGTTAGAGTAAGCTACACTACCAGTGACGATCGTTGGCAAGCGGTGGCCTTTATAGATAATGTCACCGATGAGGAGTACCTGGTTCAGACCTTCGATCTATCAACGGACGCAGTCTTTGGAATGACAGAGCAATACTACGGCAAGCCCAAGTGGTGGGGTGTCAGCTTAAAATACAATTTTTAAAAAGAGACTACCTGATTGCGCGGGCCTCATTTGAGGCCCGCGGCCCCAGGGGTCATTGAGGTTACTTTTTCGGCATTTGACCAACCCAATTGTTTTAACTGAGTTCCATGGTCAAAGAGCAGAGCCTTAATGATTTCATTTGGAAGTTCGTTTTGATCTCAAGGTTATTTGTTAATCAGTTTCCATCACCAGCTTCATGATGGTCGTCAATGTGATTTTTTTCAGTGCTTTTCGGTGTTGTTTATAGGTCGTTTCATAACCAATGAAAACCGTTTGTCCTTCAATTGAAGCGCAAATATAGAGTGCTATTTCCTTTGTTCTTTTCTTGCTGAGATCAGGCCGGATATCATTGATAAGCCCAATAAGAACGCCCATGTAAGTGTCGTAGAGCTTACCCATTTGCTGTTCGGCTTTGTCATCCCTGTTGGCAAATACCCAGAGTTCTGGAAAGAACATTGCGGTCTTTTTACTAGCAAGATCATCTAAGACATATTCCAGTACGGCGGTCAGGGCAGTGACGGGGTTACCCTGGGATTCAGCCTTCAGGGTCTCGAACTTGATCAGATAGGGTTCTAGTACAGCGTCAAGAAGCGCCCCAAGCATCAGCTCGTAGTTCGAGAAATGATAGTGAAGGTTGCCCGGTGATATCCCTGATTCCCTGGCAACCCGCCGCATCGTCACAGCAGATAAACCTTCATCTATCATCAGTGTTCGCGCTACTTCGATAATTTGATCTTTGCGAGTGCCAGTAAATTGCTTAGCCTTCCGGCTACTTGGTAGTTTCGATGTGATAGCCAAAATTAGAGCACTTGTACTAATATTTAAAGTTAGGGTACTATATAATAAAAATGCAAGTCAAGATCATCTGTGCATATGATGGACAAACAGTAGGCGGGGTTAAATGACAGTATGAAAAACAAGAATGAACGTCTTAACGATTGGGCTGGTGGCGTGAAGCTGTGTACGTTGCTGTTATTAGCTTTTTCTACCCCGGCAAATGCGGAGAATTTTCCTGACCCGCTTGCCGCCGAGCCTCTGCTGATATCTGAATCATTGGATACACCATACCCTGCCAGCTACGCGGTTGTGCATGACTTTGGGTTCGGTAGCCTGCCAGATAGCGCTTTTAGTCTTGTTGACACACACACAGGGCGCTTCAAAGGCATGATGAGCGCAGGCAACTTCGCAACGTTTGATGTATCCGCTAGCCGACAGGAAATGTATGTGGGGGAAACCTACTACAGCCGTGGAACTCGTGGAGACAGGTCGGATCTTGTTACTGTTTACGATATGAATAATCTGGAGCGGCTTGCTGAGATTGAATTGCCGCCGAAGAGGGCTGCAATGGTTGTAAACAAGGGGGCCACCGGAATTACAGATAGTGGGAAGTTCATGCTGGTTTTTAACCTTACGCCGGCAACCTCTGTATCCGTGGTTGATCTGGATTCAAGAAAAGTCGTCAATGTGATCGAGTCCCCGGGTTGCAGTCTGGTTTATCCGACTGTAAAAGACGATTTTTTCATGCTCTGTGGCGATGGCGCTGCCCTGTTTATCAGTCTGGATAGTTCAGGCCAGGTGAGAAAACAATCAAAGAGTAAGCCGTTTATTGATATCGACAATGATCCACTATCAGAGAAATCCAGCAAAATTGGAGATACCTGGTTCTTCGTCAGCTTCCATGGCAACCTGCAAACGGTTTCCGCAAGGGGAGAGCCGCTTGATACCTGGTCATTGTTATCAAATAATGAGCAGTCGAAGGGTTGGCGACCAGCAGGCTGGCATTGGACGGCAAGTCACCCTGACGGCCGACTATGGGTGGGAATGACACCTGATGGCTATGAAGGTAGCCATAAAGACCCGGCCAGTGAAGTGTGGCTTTTCGATACCAAGAAAAAGACACGGCTTTCACGTATTACACTAAACGTAAACGCCATGGCGATTGATGTGTCATTAGAAGATGAGCCAAGACTTCTCGTGGTCAATGCCGCAGGGGCACTTGATGTTTACAACGCACAAACAGGCAAATATCAAAATTCAATCATGGACCTGGGGGCATCGCCCTACCAGGTTCACAGATTACAGTGAGGTAGCAACGATGGATTGGTTGGATAAAGTTACACAACAGACAGCACGTAACATCGCCCACCGCACTTCGCGCCGGAGTTTCTTTGCAAAGTTTGGTGGTGTGTTACTTGGGACGGCGGCGTTGCCACTGCTACCTGTAGCGCGAGCAAGTACAGTTAGCGGCGAGAGCAGGGTCCCCGGCCAGTCAACGGGCAATATACAAGACCCTGGCGACCCCACGCTATGTGACTATTGGCGATACTGTGCCATTGATGGTTACCTGTGCTCCTGTTGTGGTGGCACCCAAAACACCTGCCCACCAGGCACTGAAATGTCTCCACTTACCTGGATTGGAACCTGCAGAAACCCGGTTGACGGTAGAAATTACATCATTTCCTACAATGATTGCTGCGGCAAGAGTGATTGCGGCAGATGCCTGTGTAATCGTAACGAGGGTGACAAACCCATTTACAGGCCGCAGGCAAACAATGATATTGATTGGTGTCTGGGTACAGAAACGAATATTTACAATTGTTCAACGGCTGTTATTTTAGGCGTCGCGACCGAGTAACTGATTTGCGGCGTTTATCACCCCTGATACTGTTTGCAGCGATAGTAGCCGCTTCTTGCATCGCTAGCGCGACAGAGCCAGAAATAGCGGCGACGGGCGATTACCAGAAGCTTTGCGGTGTTTGTCATCTGCCAGATGGCAAGGGTATCCCGGGCGTATTTCCGCCATTGAATGAACGGCTGGGACACTGGGCCAACAAAGAAGACGGCCGTACTTATCTTGTTAAAATAGTAACGCAGGGAATGAGCGGAACCATCATTGTCGATGGGCAGAAATTTTCCGGTTATATGCCGGGCGTTGCTATGCAACTTGACCCTGCGCCATTAGCGGTATTGTTAAACTATGTCCTGCTCAAATTTGCGCCTGAAATTGACGTTGAGCCTTATACCGCCAGGGAAATAGAACGTATTCGGAGTATCGTGGTGAGAAACACTAAGGATTTAAGACCTCAGGCCTCAAGTTGAACTCGATGATGGAACTTGCAGCGCACACCATTCCTTTGATGGCGATTTCAATTCAGTTCTTCGCAATCATCTTGTTTATTGAAGCAGCCATTCACAAATCATCGTCTTACCAAGACTTTGTTGGAATCATTTCAGGTTATCGGCTGATACCGATTTCACTGGTCTGGTCAGCGGCTGCCCTTGTTATATTTGTTGAGTTCCTTGCAATTATTAGCTTGCTGCTAATGCTTCCGTTTCTCAAATACCTTGCCGCGGTAATGCTCGTTGGCTACGCAATAGCGATCCAGGTCAATGTGGTCAGGGGCAGAACAGAAATTGATTGTGGATGTGGTGGGCAATCCATGCCCATTAGCCAATCACTGGTTGGTCGTAATCTTGTTATTGCAATTCTTCTTGCGTGGTCGACGAATACTGTTGGGTTTACAGGTCTTGTTGAACTTGGGCTTGCCTACTGGATCCTGGTCGGTGGCACTGTGTTGGGTGCCTGCCTCTTCTACCTATCTTACAACCAACTCTGCTTTAACCAGAGTTTACAAAGTAACCTAACACGGAAGGAACTATGACCACCTGGCTTGTCGTTGCTGTTGTCTTACTCTGGTGTATTGTCATTGCGCTGTCATTGACTGTGTTTGCACTTACCCGGCAGATAGGTGTTCTTTATGAACGTGTGGCCCCGGCGGGGGCACTCATGGTTAACCAAGCGCTAAAAGTGGGTGACAGTGCACCTGAAATCGCAGTTGAAACGCTAACAGGCTCGTCCATTAAGATAGGCGCGCAGGGTAACGGTGCGCTGGTATTCTTTGTGGCGCCTGACTGCCCAATCTGTAAGTCCCTTCTGCCTGTATTTAAATCGTTATCACAGGTTGAGGCTGACTTTGATTTTATTCTTGCCAGTGACGGAGATACTGTTAAGGACCATGAAGCCTATGTTACATCTAACAAGCTTGATGGATTTCCCTATGTCATATCTGAGTTATTAGGCCGCTCCTACGGCGTCGCGAAACTGCCCTATGCTATTTTGATTAGGCCAGATGGCAAGATAGGCTCTATGGGGATTGTAAATTCAAGGGAACATCTTGAAAGTTTGTTCGAGGCCGAGGCGCTTGGGATTGCATCGTTGCAGGATTATCTTAACCCGCCCGACCCTGTTGCTATTTATGACCCTGAAGAACAGAGAAGCTAATGATTGTTAGCCGACATTTTAAAAACGCCCGGCTACTATTGTTCACTTTTTCGATTGCTGCTGCACCTCTGGCGTGGGCTGAATCACTCTACAGTAAGCCGCATGCGAACGAGGCCCGAGTTCACTACATGTTGTACTGCCAGGGATGCCACCTTAGTGATGGGGCGGGGAGTCTCAAGGCTGAAGTCCCTAAGATGAAAGACTATGTTGGAAACTTCCTTAAGATTCCGGAAGGTCGTGAGTATCTTGTTCGTGTTCCGGGTTCAGCCAACGCCCCCATTGGGGATGAAAAATTAGCCAACCTTTTGAACTGGATTCTTCTTACGATGGCAGGAGAGTCGACGCCAAAGGGATTTACGCCCTATACCGGCAAGGAAGTAGGGGTGTTGCGAGCAAAAAGTCTGACCAATGTTGTTACCCTTCGATCGAACCTCATCGAAAAAATCAACAAAACATCAACTGACTTTGATACCCAAGCGATTAGGAAGAGCAAATGACAAGCTGGGCATTTCTTTCGGCCACAGAGTTGGCAGCGAAAATCAGGGATGGGGCGATCAGCTCGATTGCTTTAACCGACTATTTTATTGAACGAATCGAGCGCCTGGATAACGACATTAACGCCGTCGTGGTGAGGACTTTCGAGGGTGCCCGGAGTGCGGCGCTTGCCGCGGATCAGGCGGCTGCAGACGGCAGGTGGTTGGGCCCGTTACATGGGGTGCCGATGACGATAAAGGAATCCTATGTGCTGGCTGGAACACCAACCACCTGGGGTTTAGAGCACTTTCGTCACAACGTTGCAACGAAAGATGGCCTGATTGTTGAGCGGTTCAAGCAAGCAGGCGCGCATTTTCTTGGCAAGACCAACGTGCCGGTCGATCTGGCTGATTTTCAGAGTTACAACCCGATCTATGGAGTAACCGGTAACCCCTGGGATATTACGAGAACCCCCGGCGGCTCTTCAGGTGGTAGCGCGGCGGCCTTAGCGGCTGGCTTTTCGGCCCTCGAGGCGGGATCTGATATTGGCGGCTCGATTCGAAATCCAGCACATTTTTGCGGGGTTTATGGCCATAAACCAACCTATGGTGTGGTGCCGATGCAAGGCCATGAATTGTTGGCAGGGCTACCAGAAGGGGATCTTGCCGTGTGCGGGCCGCTGGCCCGAAGCGCTGCCGACTTAAAGCTCGCACTCTCTATTATGGCGGGTCCTGGCACACGTCAAGCAAAGGGTTGGCAGCTATCGCTGAAGCCAGCCGTCAAACAACAATTGTCTGATTATAAAGTTGTTATTTGGGCAACGGATGACACGGCGCCGGTGGCCGAAGACGTATCAGCGCGGGCCTTAGGGGTTGGTGCCCAACTGGAGGCAGCTGGCGCCACGGTTTCTTATACGGCGCGACCTGAATTTGATGTAGTGTCCGCCCATGAAAATTATCAGACCTTGCTGAATTCGGCGATGACCTCAGGGATGGGCCCTGAGGAAGTTGCTCGCATGCAGCGCCGAGCTGACAGCCTTGATAACGATGACCGTAGTCGTGATGCGCTGATCACTCGTGCGGCAGTACTCTCGCATCGAGACTGGATTCGTGCGAATGGCCGACGCGAAAAAATACGAGCAGCCTGGGATGAGTTTTTTGAAGAGTGGGATATCGTCGTTTGCCCGCAAATGGCCACCACCGCCTTCGTGCACGATCATCAGCCTTTTCGACAGCGCACGGTGGCTGTCGATCAAGCGGACCGCCCTTATTTTGAGCAGTTATTCTGGGCTGGTTTGGCGATTAACGCTTACTTGCCGAGCACGGTTTTCCCTACGGGCCTTTCAGAGGATGGATTACCCATCGGCCTTCAGGCCATGGGTGGACCTTACTGCGACTTTGAAACCATTGAGTTTACCCGGTTGCTGGCTGAGCGCGCTGGCGGTTTTCAAGCACCTCCCAATTTAGATTGAACGTGCTGACTAATTTACTCAGTAAGGCCAGAAAAGGCAGTGGTAATTTTACAGCTAATTTGTCGATACCTATTGGCCGGCTAGCCAAGACGATTACTACGCGCAATGTTACCCAGCCAAACTGCACTGTCTTTTACAGTGCGTTGCTGGGTTGCCCTGTCGACGGCAATCAGACCGAATGTTGGCCGGTAACCGAGCATCCACTCATAGTTGTCCAGTAAAGACCAATAGGTATAACCCATCACCGGAACACCATCTTTGAGGCAGTTTTTCACGCCTTGCAGTGCTCTCTCGACGAATGCGATCCGGCGACTATCGTCAGTGGTAGACAGGCCGTTTTCAGTCACCAGCACCGGTAGCCCTGAACACGCATGGGCTTGTCTGATAGAGCTCTCAAGCGCCTCAGGCCAGAATTCATAACCCATCTGGGTGAGTTCGACCCCTTCTTCCGTTGGCATGGCACCGTTAGCGTCGTAACGATGGCGGGTATAACACTGCACCCCAACGAAATCATCACCCACAAGGTCTGTCAGATATTGTTCGTTAACCTCTAGCTGATGTTGAGCGGCAATAGCCTCGCCCCCTTTTACCGCAACAATGTCCTGCACGGCTAAGGTGACGCCAACAGGAAAGGTCGCACCCGTGGCACGTATAGCCTCCACCGCCTGATGGTGAGCTGCCATAACCACTCGCTGACCTTGTTCACTTACGGCAAACATAAAGGGATTAAAGTCATCGGCGCTGATACCCAATTGATCAGAGGCTTCGACCCAACCCGGTGACGTTCGGATTAGATCCATGGGCGGCAGTACGCCTGAGGAAATCAAAACACGGCCGATATTGGCCTCGTTGATGGTACAGCCTCCGGCAATAAGGTCTCCAAGGTCTGCAGCCAGGCGACCGCAATAGCGGGCAAATAGCGCAGGTGTATCGTCGCTCTCCCAACCACCGGCTTTGATTAACCACTGGGGTGAGGAGAAGTGGTGAAAGGTCACGAAAGGTTTAATTCCATGGCTATGGCATGCCATCAACATGCGTCGGTAATGATCAATAGCGGAGGCTAAAAAATGCCCTTCCTCTGGTTCGACCCTGGCCCATTCGATCGAGAATCGATAGGAATTAAAACCCAGGTCCGCTAACAGCTTAATATCCTCCGGGTAACGATGGAAATGATCACAGGCATCCAATGATGGTTCCTTAAACATGCTGTGCTCCACATGCTCAAGCAACCAGATGTCGTTGTTGGTATTGTTACCTTCTACCTGATGAGCTGCAGTGGCTGAACCCCAGATGAAACCTTTCGGAAAATCCATAGTGCGCTACTCTTTAAAACTGAGTTGATTATCGAGTAACGGTTTGCTTGTTGCCACCAATGCTGGAATCATTTTGACTTCAGTTAGACTTTAACGAACAGGAATACGATGAGCCTGCAACAACACGAAAAAAATACCGACTTTGTTTGGCGTGATACCCAAGGCCCTTTCCGCATAATTACCGAGTCGCAAGCCGATACATGGAACCAGGACGGCGGATTTCTGCTGGAACAGGTTATCCCACAGTCTACGCTGGATGAGTTGATTGCAGACATTGATCCGATGGAAGCCAGGACCAACGAATTTTTGCGGACAGTAAAAGACAAGCGACAGTTTATTGCGCGGGCCGATGAAATCACCTTCGCCCTGCACGTTGTGAAGCGTTCTAAGGTTGCCCGTCAATTTGCTAAATCCGAGCTGTTCGCAGACTTATGCTTTGACTTGCTCGGCCCGGACTGCCGGCTCTATTGGGATCAGGCGGTATATAAAAAGCCTCACTGCCTGGAAGAATTTCCCTGGCATCAGGACAATGGTTATAACTTTGTAGCACCGCAGGACTACTTGACTTGTTGGGTACCCTTGGTTGATACAACCGTAGAAAATGGCTGCGCGTGGATTATGCCCGGCGTGCATCGGCAAGGCACGCTCAGTCACTGGCATACTGATCTCGGTTATGAATGTCTGACAGATACATCCGGTGCCAAGCCGATTGAGGCAAAGGCAGGAGACGTTGTGGTGTTTTCATCCCTGACGCCGCATCGCACGGGTCCTAATCATACGGAAGGCGAACGTAAATCCTACATTTTGCAATACGCCCACAACCCCTCTGTGTTGTTGGCGAAAGAGGGCGATGACTCAACGCCACAGGACGACCCTGACCGACAGTTCACCGTCCTTCAGGCAGGTCAGTACGTTTGATCTACTCCAATCTATCACCCATCCAATTCAACGATCCGCTACCGGATTCGGTAGACGTCGTAATCATCGGCGCTGGCGTTATTGGTATCTCTACCGCCTGGTTTCTGGCTAAGCGAGGTATCTCGGTGCTCGTCTGCGACAAGGGGCGAGTGGCTGGAGAACAATCGAGTCGCAACTGGGGATGGATTCGCCAACAAGCGCGCGATCCTGCAGAACTACCGATCATGATGGATAGCATCAATACCTGGCAGAGCCTATCGAAAGAATGTGACGATGACATTGGCTTCACGCGAAAAGGCGTCCTTTACGCGGCTAAAAACGACCGGGAAATGGCCGCGCACGAGCGATGGATGGATATCGCTACCCAGCACCAGCTGGATACACGGTTGCTGAGTGGCGCCGAGGTTGATGAACTCATCAAAGACAAACCAGGGCAGTGGAAGGGCGGCATGTTCACCCCGAGCGATGCCCGGGCGGAACCCTTCAAGGCTGTGCCTGCCCTTGCCCGCGCCTTACGCAACCGGGGTGGCCTGATCCGTGAAAACTGTGCGGTGCGATCAATAGATATGCAGGGCGGTCGAGTCACTGGCGTGATCACGGAACATGGAAGCGTTAAAGCACAGTCTGTGGTTTGCGCTGGTGGCGTCTGGTCTACCCTGTTTCTTGCAAACCTTGGTATTAATCTGCCCCAGATTGCTGTGCGGGCAACCGTTGCAAGGACGGCGCCTGCACCCGATATCTATCAAGGCAATGTCGCGGTGTCAGAGATAGCCATCAGGCGTCGGCAAGACGGAGGTTATACCGTGGCCGCGAGCCCACAGAACGAACACTTCATTGGTGCGGATAGTTTTCGCTACTTCTTTAAGTTTGTGCCCGCCTTCTATCAGAGCGTCCGATTTATCAAGCTCCGCTTCGGGGGCGATGTTATTGATAGGATGCTACCTACTCGGCGCTGGCGCGATGATGAAACCACACCTTTTGAGCAGCATCGTGTACTAAATCCGGCCCCTTCCCAGAAGGCACTAAATTCCATGCGGCAAGGGCTGAAAATGCGCTTTCCTACGCTCGGGGAAATACCTTTTGAAGAAGTCTGGGCAGGCATGATTGACGTGACCCCGGACGTAGTGCCGGTGATGGATCAGATTGAATCCCACCCTGGGTTGCTGCTTGCAACTGGTTTTAGCGGCCATGGTTTTGGCATTGGCCCGGGTGCCGGAAAAGTGATGGCAGATATGGTGATGGGAAATCCAGCCGTCCATGATCTGACTAGATTCCGCATGTCTCGTTTCTCAGATGGTAGCCCGATGGTGCCGGGTCCTGGGCTTTAAACCGCAACGGCAGGTTAATCACAGGCACCGTGACTAGGTTTTCAGTTAATCACAGGCACCGTGACTAGATTTTCAGTTAATCACAGGCACCGTGACTAGATTTTCATTAGTTGTTACTCTCTGATCACTAATGTGATCCGGGAGATCGAGCATGCCACAGGGTATCGTCTGTGCGCCGCAACCTGAGGCCGTTGAAGCGGGCGTTCTGGCCTTAGAGCGAGGCGGTAACGCCGTTGATGCAGCGATTGCCTGCGCCCTGGTCCAAACCGCCATTGACCCTCAGATGTGTGGCATCGCTGGCTTCGGTTCAATGCAACTTTATCTTCCCGATCAAGGTCAACACCACTTCATCGACTTCCATGGCAGAGCGCCTGCCGCAACCCGGGAAGATATGTGGGAAGACATCGTTATCTCGGAAACAGAAGATGGATTCGGCTTTGTTCTGGAAGGCGGCGTTAACGACCTGGGATATCAGTCCATCACGAGCCCCGGTTCAATCAAAGCTTTCGCCGAGGCCATCGAGCGCTACGGCAATCTCACCCTGGCAGAGCTTTTGGAACCGGCGATCGAGTACTGCGAACAAGGGTTTGCGGTCAGAACCCACGTTGCCAGCTATTGGAATCTGGTGGAGGCGGCTGGTCGTATTCCGCATATCGAGCGACTAAGAGCTATTCCAGCCACCGCGAAAATCTATACCCGGGAAGACGGTTCAATTTACAAAGCCGGTGAAATACTGCGCAATCCTGACATGGGAAACACCTACCGCAGAATAGCCAGCGCAGGTGTTGAAGACTTCTACGAAGGTGAGATTGCCAGCAAAATCGCTGCTGACATGAAGGAAAATGGCGGCCTTTTGTCAGGCGATGACCTTCGCGATTTTCAAACAGAGCAGAGTGAACCTGTATGGGGTGAATTTCATGGCTATGAAGTCGCTACTAATCCGCTGCCCGGTGGAGGTGCAATGGTGATCGAGATGCTGAATATACTGTCGCACTTCGACCTGAAGGCAATGGGCCACAACAGCAGTCGCTATATTGCGACAGTGGCTGAGGCCATGAAAATTGCCACCGTTGATAAAGACAGGCATATGGGTGACCCGCGTTATGTGGACGTGCCTTTAAATGTTTTGCTTAGTGCAGAGCATGCGGAAAAGATGGCAACCCGAATTCGTACTGGAGAAAAAACGCCCGTTCCCAGGCTCAATAGTGGCGCAGACAATAAGGACACTACCCATGTCTGTGCGGTGGACGACATGGGCAATTGCGTTTCGATGACCCACTCCCTTGGCAATCCTTCGGGTGTTGTTACCGAGGGACTTGGGTTCATGTACAACGGCTGTATGAATGTGTTCGACCCTCGCCCGGGCCGCTCAAATTCACTGGCACCCGGAAAATCACGATTTACTGCGATGTCGCCCACCATCGTGTTCAAAGACAAACAGCCTTATTTGGTCATCGGCGCGCCCGGAGGTACCTACATCACCATGGGCGTGTTGCAAGGCATACTCAACTGCCTGGTATTTGGTATGAATGCCCAGGAGACAGTGGCTGGCCCCAGGTTCTGCGTGACCTCCGATGTCATTGACGTTACCAATCGCATCCCTCGGTATATCCAGTCGGAACTTGAATCCCTTGGCTACCAGGTCAGGCGTTCGCATCAATCATTTGGTTTTGCCGGCGTACATGCCATTCGGATCAATGAACAGGGCTGGGATGGTGGTGCCGATCCCGGTCGCGATGGAATGTCTCTGCAGACCAGGCCGAAGCCACAGACCACTTAGCTAAAAAGTAATGCGCTGATCTTTAGGCATGAAAGCGTAAGGGTTGGTCCCTGAAAAAGTTTGCTACTTCAGGGAATGAGTTTGTAGAGGATATCTGGCATGGTTAGACCTTGGCGATGCCAAAGACCATTGAGAGCGAACAAACATGGACTCAGAAAAGCCAGATGTACTAATTGTTGGAGCGGGGTTCGCAGGCATGTATGCGGTTCACCGGTTTCGGGAACTTGGTCTGTCCATCAAGGTGCTCGAAGCTGGCAGTGACGTTGGTGGCACCTGGTTTTGGAATCGGTATCCCGGAGCACGCTGTGATGTACCCTCACTGGAATATTCGTTTGGTTTCTCTGCGGAGCTTGAACAGGAATGGCATTGGCCAGAAGTATTCTCAGCGCAGCCGGATATTCTCAATTACGCCAATCACATTGCAGACAAGTTTGATTTGCGACGTGATATTCAGTTCAACACACGAGTAAGCCGGGTTGAATACCTGGACGAAGAAAACCTATGGTCTTTAACGAGCGAAGCAGGAGAAGTATTCAAGGCCAAATTCTGCATCATGGCGACAGGTTGTTTATCCGTACCCAATAAGCCTGATATTCCCGGTGATGAAGACTTTGCTGGCTTAAAACTGCACACCGGCCTTTGGCCAAAAGAATCGATCGACCTTGCTGGCAAGCGCGTTGGTATTATTGGTACTGGTTCATCTGCCGTGCAGGCGATTCCTGAACTTGCGAAAGCGGCCGGTCATCTGACGGTGTTCCAGCGCACCCCCGTTTACACCGTGCCGGCAAACCGCAAGGCGATGCGCGGTGCCGTCGAAAGTGAGTTCAAGGAGAACTATCGACTCATTAGAGAACGCCAGTGGAACAATCGAGGTGGTGTATCGAACTTCCGACCGAACCGAAGTGTGCCCTCGAAAAGTAAGCGTGGCATCGGTGGGGGACGAAGAGGTGATGTGGGGCTAATTAAGTCGATATCACCTGAGCAAAGGCAGGCAATGATCGACGAACGGGGCCTGGAAGTGATTCTCAATTTCACGGACGTTTACACCGACCCCAGTGCCAATGAAATCGCTAACGACCTATTCCGTTCGACGGTACGAGAAATGGTCGATGATGCGGAAGTAGCTGAAAAACTATTGCCGCAAGACTATGGGTTGGGCTGTAAACGACAGGTTCTGGATCGAGATTACTATCCCACCTATAACCGGGATAACGTGACGCTCGTCGATCTTAAACAGACACCGATAGAGCGAATCACTCCAAATGGACTAACAACCGAAGAGTCGGAATACGATCTGGATGTTTTGATCTACGCCACGGGCTTTGATGCGATGACCGGTGCACTATTAAAATTAAACATTACAGGTCGAGATGGCCGCCAGCTTACAGATAAGTGGGAGTTTGGACCGGTGGCCTATCTGGGCCTGCAGATGGAAGGCTTCCCCAATTTGTTTACGGTTACCGGGCCCGGTAGTCCGTCTGTGCTTTGCAACATGCTGGTTGCCATAGAACAACACGTGAACTGGATTGGTGACTGTATCAAGTATCTCGATGGTAAGGGGTTGAACTCGATTGAGCCGTTGCCCGATTCAGAGCAGCGATGGGTCCAACAGGTCAACAAGGTTGCGGAAGGGACGATGTTTACGGCGCCGAGTTGTAACTCGTGGTATCTCGGCGCGAACATTGAAGGCAAGCCTAGAATATTTATGCCGTATGTCGGGGGCTTTCCTCAGTACCGGGTGCACTGCGAGGCTGAGACCGATGAAGGTTATCCTGGTTTTTCCGTCGTTTAACTGAGCAGGCAGGGCACATTAACCACCGCTAAATTAAACCACTTATGCAATGGCACCACTGCTTTTTAACGCCGCAATCGCGTCGTCGGATAAACCAAGAGAACCAAGAATTTCATCAGTCTGTTGACCAGGTGCAACGGCTGACGGCGGTAATTGTGGTTCAGTGCGCGAAAAGCGCGGTGCTGGAGCCGCCTGGGTGATCCCGTCCTGTTCAACAAACGTGGCTCGGTCCTGATTGTGCTTGTTGGCTGTGGCTTCTTCAAAGTTCAACACGGGTGCATAGCAAATATCAGTGCCATACATGATGGCATCCCATTCATCACGGGTTTTGGTCACCATAACAGCCGCCAGCTTTACGCGTAGCTGCGGCCATTCGTTGCGGTCCATCTGCGCCTTAAAATCAGGATCACTATCCAGCCCGGTCTTTTCCATGAGCAACGCATAAAATTGGGGTTCCATTGAACCGATGGACACGTGTTTGCCATCCGCCGTTTCATAGGTACCGTAAAAATGAGCGCCACCATCCAACAGATTCGTGCCCCGATCATGGCTCCAGCCACCTCGATTCATAATGCCAAAAATGGCATTCATCAGTATGGCACTGCCATCAGTCATGGCAGCATCTACCACTTGCCCTTTGCCGGACTGCGCTGCTTCAACCAACGCAGACGCAATGCCAAATGCCAACAGCATTCCGCCGCCGCCAAAGTCACCAACCAAATTGAGTGGTGGCGTTGGATTTGTATCCTTTGGGCCAATGGCATGCAATGCACCGGACAATGCAATGTAATTAATATCGTGCCCAGCGGCCTTTGATATTTCACCAAATTGACCCCAACCCGTCATTCTTCCATAGACCAGTTTTGGGTTGCGGGTATGACAGACATCGGGACCCAGACCCAATCGTTCCATAACGCCGGGCCTAAAACCTTCAATCACCACGTCAGCGGACTCGATGAGTTTCAATACGGTCTCCACACCCTCTGCATTCTTAAGGTCGACCCCAATACTCTTGCGCCCCCTTGCGAGTATGTCGCTCACGTTTGCCGCACGCCCGACATTAGCAGACCGATCAATGCGAATAATCTCTGCGCCCATATCGGCCAGCATCATCCCGCAAAATGGTCCAGGACCAATACCCTGAAGTTCAATGACACGTTTACCCTGTAGTGGTCCCATCGCGATATTCCTTTTTTATCTAGTTCAAAATTTGTCAGTAAAGCATTTTCCCACTAAAAACCTGGTTTGCGAAAGGTATTGAGGTCAAAATTTAACTGATCCCGGCAAGAGGCTGAAACCGGGTACTGAAAAATGTAGGCAGGGGCTTAGGGGAACAGCGGGTATCGGCGTTGCCGCATGTTATTGTTTCTTAGGCGCAGGATTAGCTGAGCCGGGTGACTGCCCATCAATTTGGATACGAAGAGACCAGCAATAATATGCCCTTTTATCGTCGTAAACGATTCTTTGCGCTCGGCATAGCTGCACTGCTGTTTGCGTGGCTGCAATTTCAGGTGCCCAGTAACGAGGGTCCCTGGAATCACGCACAGGTACGTACTTCGTGGGTGGAATTTGATGATCGCCGTTTAACAGTGCACAACCTGCGGGATTTTCGCTATGCCGCAGACTTGCGTGCGGTAAGCGCCGACTACGTAGATCAAGATTTCAACCTGGATAACCTGCAGCGCGTATGGTTTGGCTTGTCGCATTTTGGCCCAAGGGGTCTGGCGCACTCTTTTTTGAGTTTTGAGTTCGATACTCCAGATGGGCTCCGCTATCTCGCGCTGTCTATTGAAGCACGACTCAGGCCTGATCAAAAATATAAGCCGCTGGTCGGCATGTTTCGACGCTACACCAAGATATCAGTGTTCTCGACCGAGCAAGACGTGATTGGCTTGAGATCCCACATGCGCGGCGAGCGAGTATTGTTGTACCCAGTTGATTCAACGCGGGAGAAACTAGAAACTTTTTTTCGGGCCATGGTTAATGATGCGAATGCGCTGCATGAGGAGCCTGCGTTTTACAACACCGTGCTTGATAATTGCCTGACCAACCTTCTGAAGAACACTGCGTTAGCGGACAATCTATCCTTCGGCGATTTGCGTGTTTTATTGCCGGGCCGTTCTGACCGGATCACTTACGCGTTCGATATCACGCCGAGCGACCTGCCGTTCGACAAGGCGCGGGAACGGGCGACGATTGATCCTGCTCACGCTGAGATCAACGATGATAATTTTTCCGCATCCCTGCGCTGTGGGTGGGCTGCTGAGGCTTGTATATCTCTTAATGGCTTGTAGCGCTGTTCCAGCGCAGCTAACACCACGCCAACGCCTATACGCTCATGGTTATCTCCCACATCGCTGCGAACGTATCAACATATAAGGGGACATCAGCCGAATCCGGGTGAGTGGACAGTTTGACCACCACCACACCGGTACCCTGATTCACGTAGATGGTTTGACCATGTATACCGATGCAAACGAGGAGCCCTTTGGCCGAGTCAGCCCATACCTGGTTACGATAATGCCCGCCAGGAATCAGCCCGGCGTAGGCCCCGGCGGCGAAAAGTTCTTTGGCTTCTTCGTTGCCGCGAGCGGTATCTTCGATCCATTTTTCAGGCACGATTTGTCTGCCGTTGTAACGCCCATTTAGACCAAGCATTTCCCCGAAACGAGCCAAATCTCGCGCACAGGCATTCATGCCTGCGCCAAAATAAGGAAACCCACTAGAGTCAACTACCACCACAGCATCTTGCTCAGGACCCAGGGGTTGCCAGATTTTTTCTTCTACCAGTTTTGCCGCTGATTGATTAGTCGCACGTTCAACAGCCATGGCAATGACATTCGTGAGGACAGTGCGGTAGTGAAAGTGCTCACCGTCTAACTGCTCCGTATCCTTTAAACCGCAAGCGAATTGAAACAAAGTCTTTGGCAGGTGCTCGTCTACCAGCGCTGGTCGCCAACCAACAATGGCAGTTTCCTGCCAAAATTCCGCATGCCTGTCATCGTAATCTTCTCCGAACCTGACCGCAGCCGTCATGTCCAGCGCCTGTTGAATTGTGGTTTTTTGAAAGGCTGTTTCGGCAAACTCGGGAATATAAGTGACCAGCTTTTCGTTGGGGTCGAGCTTACCTTCCGCGGCGAGGACCCCGACCAACATGCCAAGGAAGGATTTCGATACCGAATTAAGCAGGTGGTGTGAATCGGCGCTCATGCCATTGCGATACTCTTCAGCGAGCAGCTTTCCATCTTTAGTCACCAGAAATGCGTCGGTGTAAGTGTCATCGAGCATCTGTTGAACCGTGCGCGATTCTCCATCCAACCCAGGATACGTTATCCCAGAGACGCTCTTAATACTCTGGGAGAATGGTCTGAAGGAGTCGCTTCCCCGGCTAAGCCGAATCGTTGGGCCTAACTGTTGGACCTGCTGAAAACTGGCTCGATTATGCGGGGGATAGCCCCAATTTTCTGCGTTGAAAGCTCGCTCGCTAGATCCTGATAACAAACTCATTGCATTTCTGCTCCTTTAAGTGACGAAAGGCGCGATAATGTATCCAGCCCAATGTGCGTTGCGCTCTGAAGGTGCCACGCCCAGGTGTTTGAAGGTCATTCATTACGACGCTTCAGAAATGAAATCAGGTATGGATTGTATCGCCTCGATGTCTTCAAGGAAAGGAACATGGCCGCAACCGGGTATGACTCTCATTTCAGATTTTTGCTAGTTTGTAGCGCCGCCAAAACCAGGGTCGTGAAGGAGTGGCGCCACGCAAGATATGACCGCCGCGGGGGATAAGTGTTCTCTCTGGATGCAGCCAATAGGGTGGTGCTGATTACACTATCGGAAAACTCAGGGAACGTGGGATTTGCTGAACCCGAAACCACTCAGACATTTTTATTGCAGCACGCTTGCCAGGGTATATTCCCAGAGATTCCCTCATCAGATACTTTTGCAATCTTGAGGAAATGTATTTAATAGTTCTTATTGTCAGGCAAGCCGGTCATTATTTCTGGGCGAGTCTATCGTTAGCTGCGAGCCAGAATCACCTTAAGCGCGCTATTGCGGCGCAGAGAGATCCTGTTTGGCAGCTCAACCGGCAACGTACATATTAGAAAAGAGGTAGTGAAGCATGATTACAATATGGGGTGGCGCCAGCAGTCGCTCGATGCGGGCACATTGGATGGCACACGAACTGGCTTTGGACTATGAGGCTAAGCTAATAGGGTCTCGCACCGGGGAAACACAGACCGAAGCATTTCGCCTGTTAAATCCTAAGGAAAAGATACCCGTACTGGTAGACGACAACTTAGTATTAACCGAGAGTGCAGCAATCGTCACCTATCTGGGTGACACTTACGGTCAAGACAGCTTTCTTGTGCCGCGGCCATATACGCAAGAGCGGGCTTTGTATAATCAGTGGAATTCGTTCATTCAGATGGAACTGGATGCCCACACCCTTTACGTGCTGCGTAAGCACAGAGACCTAACTCATCTATACGGCGAAGCACCCGCCGCTGTCGCGACGGCAATAGAAGGATTCCATAAGCAAGTCGCTGTCGCCGAGCACGCGCTGTCTGGCACCAATTTCTTAGTCGGTGATCACTTCACTGGTGCGGACGTGATGATGGTGACGACACTCAAATGGGCGGAGGCCTACAAGATCGAACTTGCACCCAGATTACTTGAGTACAGCAGATTGCACACCGCCCGCTCCGCCTACAGAAAAGCCGGACGACTCAATTTCAGCATCAATCCCGGTGCATAAATACGCAACACCTGCGCGCTCACATCGCGCTTTCGGCTATCGCTACTTTTAATCCTTCAAGATAACTCGCCCAGGGCACAAGTTGCGGTTCGGCAAGACTCGCCTTCATACGTTTATCGAGCTTACTATACTGTCGTTTGACCCCCCGCTTAATTCGCTTCGGGATGTCCACGCCGCCTTTGCGAATTTCTCGCTGGACAACACTCTGCAAACCCTTCAGGCATTCGGTGAGTGCCTCACGAAATTCGTCTCTCTGGGGCTCGTTCAAATCCATAGCATTGATGTGAACCAAGAGTTCCGGTTTGAGCCAAGGTGGCAGTTCAGCAGGGTCAATAGCTGCTTCAGCATGGCTCGCGCTTGAGGTGATTGCCAAAATAAGCATCAAAAATGTGCACAAAAAATGACGGCGTGTAAGCAAAGTGTTCTGCGTCAGCATATTTAGTCTCCCGAGTTTGGTGCCAGGAATACTAGCAGAGGCTGACCACCGGGTGAAAGCCGACTTGAGCGGCCCAAAAGTCTTTTCAGTGATCAATCGAGGTGTTCGTAAGCCATCAGGTCAGAACCCAATCAGACATTTGTCGCGCAGCACGCATCCCAGGATCGGTCTCCAGGGATTATCACCGAGACAACCCTTCTCTGGCAGCTCTTTTCATAAACCATATCGTTGGTCCCCCATCAGGCAACGTCGCATCGGCAATTACTTCAAAACCGTGTCGCTCATAAAGAGGATTGTTCATTACATTACTGGATTCCAGATAGGCAATCGCGCCCTGCTTATCACAAGCGGTGAGCCCTGCTTTTAGAAGCGCAGAGCCAATGCCACGTCCTTGCTGGCCAAGACTCGCCCCGACAGAACTAAGATAGAAATGCGGTTCAGCAGGATGCGCTGCCAGCGTCACCTTCTCTAATGCACCCCCCCTCGTTACCAAGCGCTTGAGCCCACCCTTGCTCACAAGATTCCAGCCAAGGGGTAACATTCTCCAATGCAGTTTAGCGGATTTTGTAGAGATCCCTGGGGGCAACCACATCGCCGCACCGGTGTGCTCTCGATTCAGGTAAATGCAGTGGTGATGCTTGTATAAGCATTCAGCATCCAAACGAAACAAATCGCTATAGATATCCGGTCGCTCACAGAGCCATTTAAGCAATGGGTCTTGGCTGAATGCACTACCCAGAATGTCGCATGCAGCCGCTATATCGTCAGCACCGGCAAGCTTAATATCATGTTCAGCGGGTATGCCCATGGTTGCGCTACTCCTCTGCAGGATTGTGCAGTGAAAAAGTAAAGTATATTCAGGATTGACTGAATAAAGATTGGGCTAAATCGGCAGGGTTATTCTATTAACCGCGGCGATAACGCGATGCGACAAACCCAAGGCAGCCACAGTACCAAAAATCCAGTTAGAAAATAGAAATTTTGACAGGGGTGTTCGGTCGGTAAGTGGAGTATCGAAAAAGCAACACTGAATAATACTCCTTGTTAGTAAGTGAAGGGGGCAGCTCTAGCTCGCTGCTTACGTCATCGCCAGTTGATTGGGAAGCTGCAAAGAGGTCCGATTGAGAATTTGACGGCAGTGCCCGGAACCACGTTGGTCTGAATGAGGCATCGCAAACCAGAAACCGCTTACCAGCAGCCGGGCTGTTTGATCACTCGACGGTCGATGCGGGGATGCAGTCAGACTGCACCCCCGAACAGACTCAAAAATGGTAAACGAAATCTACCCCAAAGGATTCACCTTTAGCTGGGTGGATAAAGTAACCGCCGAATTCAGGGGCGGGAATGATTTCCTCAAGATATTCCTCATCCAGTACGTTGTCTCCCCAGAAGGTGAGGGACCAATTTTCTGCGTTAAGGCTGATGTTGAGGTTAACAGTATCGTAGGAATCACGTTGTCCTTTACTATAGTCACTTCGACCAAATCCTATGATGCCGCCTGGAGGAATGCCTGGGCCAGGAGGCGTTTGTGTCACGTCACCCAAAACAAAACCGATCCCCTGGTAAGTGGCTGATACATCGGTGAATGCATTCGTGGTGACATCATCCTGGACCGTACTGAACCAGGTTTCTCCGGTGTAACGCCAATCCACACGTGCCACCAGTTCGACACCACTCGAGATCTCGCTGGCCCATTCCGCCCCAATATTGGCTGTCATATCGGGAGTTAACGGCATGTCGTTACCTTCGGTATATGGACGATTAGTGTTCTTGTCGATTTCACTATCGACTACGCCGACGGAACCGAATAGTGAGAGGTTTGAATTGACCAGATACTTGGCGTCTATCTCGAAACCCTGCAAAGTGACTTCGTCAATGTTGGTGACGACCCTTAAAATGCCGAAGCCGCCAGCGAGAAAATTGAAAAACTGGCTATCCTCAACTTCAGTGTGAAATACGGCTGCATTGATTCGCAACCGATTATTCAACCATTGCGACTTCATGCCAATTTCAAAAGCGGTAGACACTTCCTTGTCGTATTCATCTCGGAGGTTTGCAGGACGAGTTGCAATCGTCGCATATTCCGATTCAACCAGCGCGGCACTACCAATATTATTGAACCCGCCGCTTCTGAATCCAACGCCATAGCTGGCATACAGTGATGCGTCATCTCTAAAAGCCCAACGCCAGCTTAGTTTAGGCTGGAATTGTTTGAATTCATCATCGCGATCTGCGATCACATCGTTGAACTGGTAGGCAGGGTTGATTGGGCCCAGGCCGCCGCCGAAGGCGGTTGCCGTTGGGACATTGGGCACATTATTGGAGACCTCGCGATCTTCGACATCGTAACGACCCGACAGCGCTATTGTGTGGTTAGTCGCGGCCTCAAATTCAACCAGGCCGAAGATGGCCCAAACGTCGGTATCAAAATCGTCCCAAAATAACAGGTCCGTTCGACCGGCGACGAAAGGTGTACGACTGAATTTTCCATCTCCAAGGTCCGCGCCATATGAAACAACCACTTCACGTTCAATTTGAGAATAATAAACACCGGCCATCCAGGTTACCGGCGCATCATCCAACGAGGCAATTTTCAACTCGAAACTCGTACTTTCCTGGTTCCTTTCCTGGTATTGATAGCCGTCACACGTGCTGGGGGTGTAGGGAGAGAGCAGGGCATTTAGACCATAAAAAGGCGCGATACCAAGATCGGCTGCCTGCCCGGGAACACTGCCGGGAAATGCAAAGAAGGGCGCATTGTTACCTGGTGCAAATCGACCGGATGCCAGCAGGTCCTGGTATGAATCGGAACAGGCAGCTTGTGCCGGGCCAACGGTCGGTCCACCCGGACTGAAAGCGCCCAGAATATCGAATGAATAAAGTCCGAAAGCGGCACTGGTGCCATCTGACAGCAGGTATTCGTCGAGTTCATCATAGGAGAAAGTCGCTGTTAACAAGGCCTTGTCCAATTCATACGCTGCCTGGAGTGAGAAAAAGGTATTTTCCTGTTCATTTTCTCCAGGCGTATTGAAGTAAAAAGAAAAGTCGTGATCGTTAACGTCTTTGAATAGAGCGGGATCACCAAATAGTCCGGCGGCATCCGATAGCGCAAAGACTGCGTTAAAGTTGATTGCCCCGGCCTCTACGTTACGTGCGCCGACAACCGCATCGAGGGTGAGTCTGTCGGACACATCCCAGACCAATCGAGCGCGGACATTTTGCTCGTCGACAAAATCGACAACATCGTCTTGGCCAGTGAATTCATTCTTCTGTTGGCCATCATCTTCACGAGACATGACTGAAAGGCTGCCACGTAGGCTGTCGCTCAAGGGCCCGCTGATCGATAAACCGAATTTCTGAAGCCCGTCAGTACCACCGCCTATACGAATGGTGCTTTCAAATTCGTCAGAAGGAGGGACGGTATTGACGAGAATCGCCCCGGACACTGCGTTGCGACCATATAAAGCACCCTGTGGTCCTTTCAGTATCTCAATACTCTGAATATCAAATAGCTCCTGATTGAATCCGTTCGGGTTGGTAATCAGGACGCCATCAACGACAAACGCAAATGTGCCTTCTGCATCACGCGTCGAAGTGATCCCTCGAATGTTAACCTGGGTATCACCGGCGTTCGCGGTGTCAGTAATACTGACGTTTGACGTAAGATTGATGAAATCAGCCGGTCTTTCTATCCTGGCCCGTTTGATCGTGGATTGATTAAAAACTGAGGTAGCAATCGGTACCTCCTGGTCAAGCTCTGCTCGCCTTCTCGCGGTTACAACCACTTCTTCGAGTTGTACTGCACTTTCAGCGAACGCCGAGGTGCTGACCGCGGTAATTCCGACAAGGTTCGCTGTACATATCAATAAAAAAGTTATTGTTATTTGTTTGCTCATTGTTGGCTCCATCAGTTTATGCTTTCTTAGCTGCTACGAATGTCGATTATTTCCAGTTTACTACTTGTATGAATTGTTCTTTTTCAATATCTATATCCTTGATATTTCTTCACTTCCAACCACATCTGCATACTTCAATCCCAGATCCTGTAAATTAGCTTCATGTGCCTGATCGTTACGATCTCCGACCGCGTCTTGTACGACGACCACTTTGAAATTCCACTGCAAGGCATCAACCGCGCTCGCACGCACACAACCGCTGGTTGTAAAACCCGTGACAATGACGGTATCGACATTCAGTGTCTTCAGGCATTGACCGAGATCAGTCGCAAAGAATGCAGAGGCATAACTTTTTTCAATGATGACATTGTTGTCCAGTACGGGCAGGCTCGGGTCAATGGCTATCCATTCTGAATCCGGTGTCAGACCGTTCAACGCGGGAAGCTTCGTTCTGAAAACACTCGCCGTCGCCTCCTCTCGATAGATGACGGTGGAGAGGTAACAAGGCCATGATCGAATGTTCGCATGCCGCATCAAATCCGCGATCACTGCAAGTTCGCTGGAATAATCTGCACCGAGCGGGGATGACGGGTCTGTGAAACCTCGGGTAGCATCAACAACCAGCAGGCATGGTCTTTTTCCTATACCTGTTGATTGTGACTGAAGCTGTGCGCTCATTTCAGTTAACCTGGCTGATTCGCGAAAACAGGTTGTGTGGGTGGTTCCATGCCTGTTTCTTCCAGACAGCGAGCCTTTATTTCTTCTATGGTTCCACCAAAATCGAATAAAGGCAGCTCTTTTCGGTTTGCTGCCATTTCATTGCGTAACGAGGTCGTTGCGGCTTGATTAATATTGCCCAGCGTATCCAGCACCACGCCGTAGCGCGTGGCGCCTTCAACGGTGACCAGGCCGCTTATTACATCTGTCTTAACACGATCGAGTTCGCGTGTTAGCGGATCCCCGACGCCACCGCCACCCCAGGTATTGAAGTAAAGCAGATCACCTTTCATGACGGCAATTCGATCGCACTTGGACGGCAGTATCTGTTCACTACCGTCCGCCCTGACCAGCCGTTTAGTGCCTCTTTCCCCAGGTGCACCTCCGTTAACCCCCCAGGGATACGTGAGCCACCTGTCGTCATGAATGGATATTTGCCCATCCTCGAGAAATCGGTACGCCATGCGTATGCCATTGCCGCCTCTGTTGTAACCGGCGCCGCCGGAATCAGAGATGGTTTCATATACCTCGATGCGTAAAGGGAAGTACGCCTCTATATATTCGTTGGGAACGTTGGTGAATCCTGGCCACAGGGAATGGCCATCGGGGCCATCGCCCCCGGCCCGACCGGGTATGCCGCCAAACCCGATCTGGAACAACTGGTACCATTCACCCTTGCTGTCATAGCCTGAATACATCAGGTGAGGGCTGTCAGAGAAACCTGCTGCGCACAAAAATTCGGGGCTACCCTGGCCTAGCAGGCCTGAAATTACATCAAAAATACGTCCGAGTGCATGTGTTCGACAGGATAACGCTGCGGGTCTTTTGGGTTTAAGAATACAGCCCTCGGGGATTCGGACATCCATGTAATCATAGAAGCCATCATTGAAAAGTATCTGTGGGTCGAATACGGAAATCATAAAGGTGCCGCAGAACATCTTGAACATTTCTTCATTCAACAGGAAATTGATAGAGCCTGAACTTTGGGGATCGGTACCTTCAAAATCAAAAATCACGGTATCGTCTTCGCGCCACATCGCACACTTGATCTTATACGGCCCCATGCCGATACCGTCATCACAGATATAGTCTTCAAAAACCTGTTTCTTCTCTGGCACCGTAGCCTGAATGAGTTTTGCCATCGCCCGACAATTACGATCCAGCAATTCAGTGAGCGTTGAATTGAAGACGTCGTCTCCGAACCGCTCAGCAATCTCAATACAGCGTCTTTCAGCCATGTTACAAGCAGCGATCACGCCGTTGAAATCTCCTTCGTTCCAGTGAGGCATGCGGGAGTTTCGAAGAACAATTTTGATAATGTCTTCCTGCCGCTCTCCCTTGCGAAACAATTTCACAGGCGGTACGGCGACGCCTTCCTCGAATATCTCCCGGGCATCAATCGGTAATGAGCCAGGAACCTTGCCGCCAATGTCTGTCATATGCCCAAAGTGGGCTGCCCAGCAAAGATGCCTGCCATCTTTAAAGATTGGTTTCATCACGAGCCAGTCGTTCAGATGAGAGACCGCCGCTCCGCAGCTGTACGGATCATTAGTGAAAATCATATCGCCTTCTTCGAGAGTCCCGTCATATACATCGAGGAACCCCTTGATAAACGATCCAAACTGGCCAACAACCATTTTGCCTTCCACATTTGCGATCATCGGAAACGCGTCACCCTGCTCCCTGATTCCGGGAGACATGGCGGTTCTGAACAGCGTTGCATCCATCTCAATCCGCGCATTTCGCAGGGCGTTCTCGATGATATCCAGTGTGATGGGGTCTACGTCTACCCGTTCGAACGGCTGCTGATTGGTCTGAATGATCTTGCTGTTCATCGTTAATTCCTCAGGATTCACTGGGTCGGATGATTAGATTTCCCTGTTCATCGACACGTGCAAAATGGCCAGGCAGGATCAACGTCGTTGAATCCATTTCCATGACCACCGCAGGACCAGGTATCAGGTGACCGGTGCCAAGGCGAGCCCGTTCATAGAGTTTCGCAGGGTGGTCCCGGCCCTCTGCGTAAATGGTGTGATCTCCGATAACGGCATCTTCGACGGATCCTCCGTCTGGCGTTTTTGCCATCACGCCAATATCCGACTCCGGGCCTTCGACGACCACACGGAGATTAACGAGTTCCTTTTCTGCACTCAGTGAAAACGTAAACAACTGGTCGTGAAGTGCATCGAAACGTTCACTTATTCCCGCAAAGCCTTGATCCAATAGTTCCTGTTGACTGGTTTCAATTGTCAACACAAGCCCCTGGCCGGAGTATCGCAAATCAACCTGCAGTTGTGATGTCACGTCGCTGCTCGAAATATCTGACGAATGGTTTGTGTCAGTCGCTAACAATGCGTTTTTAGCGGACTCCTCGAGCTTGAGCAGTTCTTCCACAATGGTTCTGGGCTTCGTGCGGTCGAGCCGGGAGATGAACGTTCTGGACGCTTCATCTCGCATTCGCGTCGTGGCGTCTCCGAAGGCACAAAGCACGCCTGGACCAGGAGGGACAATGACCGGCCAGGATTGCATTAATGCGCCAAGGGCATTGCCATGCAAAGGTCCTGCACCGCCGAATGCGATTAACGCAAAGTTGCGAGGGTCGTATCCCTTTTCAATAGAAACGAGCCGCAGTGCGCCAAACATGTTTTCATTGACGATCTTTACGATACCTTCGGCAGCCTGTTTAAGTGTCAATTTCATTGAATCCGCAATGGTTTGAACAGCCGCCTCGGCGGCTTCCCGGCTAATTGCCATGTCGCCGCCGAGTTTTTGTTCTGCTGGTAAGTAGCCGAGAACGACATTGGCGTCGGTAACTGTCGGTAGTTCGCCACCTTTAAGATAGGCTGCAGGGCCAGGTTCAGCGCCGGCAGAATCTGGCCCCACTCTTAAAGCACCTGTTAGCTCAGGAACATAGGCAATAGAGCCGCCCCCGGCACCCACGGTCCGCACATCGAGTGAACTGGCCCGCACGTTAACATCACCAACGGTCGTTTCGCGCCGCAGTAGCGCCTTATAGTTTTCAACAAGAGAAACATCTGTCGAGGTGCCGCCCATATCAAACGTGAGTAGATTCTTGTACCCCGTTTGTTTTCCAACCCATAGAGCGCCCGTAACGCCACCTGCGGGTCCACTCATCAAAAGGTTCACAGGAAATTGTTCAGCAGCTTTTACCGTTGACAGACCGCCGTCGGAACGCAGGATGGAGAGATGAGGACTGTCCATCCTGGTATCCAGTTCTTTTTGTAGATTGTTAATGTAACTTGAAACCACGGGGCGCACGTAAGAATTTGCGACGGTGGTGATGGTGCGTTCATATTCCTGCATTTCGGGTATGACGGCAGAGGAAATTGACACCGGGATATCGGGCATGATTTCTCTGGCGATTTCAGCCACTCTTATTTCGTGGGCGGGGTTGGCAAAACTGTTGATCAAAGAAACTGTTAATGCTTCGATGCCGAGTTCACCTAGGTGTTTCAAGGCATTTCGGGTTGCCGCCTCATCGAGTGCTGACACAATAGATCCGTCGGCAGCCACTCGTTCAGGAATCTCTGCCGTACATGCCAGTGGTGCCAGCGGCGCGGATTTGTCGTAGACCACCCAACCGCCCAGTCCGCCGGGTACATAAGAACGCGCGATCTGCAAAATTTGTCGATAACCCCTGGTTGTGATGAGCCCGACTTTGGCGCCTCGCCCCGTGAGGATTGCGTTGGTCGCGACGGTCGTCCCGTGGGTCACCTGGCTGATCACACTCGGTTCAATTCCGGCAGACGCGCATACCCTGACAATACTATTGATGACCCCTATTGAAGAGTCTTCAGGTGTAGAAGGGACCTTTGCGGTGTAGGTTTCTTTTGAGTCCTGATTTACCAGCAGGGCATCAGTAAATGTGCCGCCTACATCTACACCTAGCTTAAAAGTCATTGGTCATTTCCAGTTTGACGTTCACATTCACTCCGCTCACTGTTGATTTTCGGTTCTACGGTTCAGATAAGCCATACTTCTACCCCCAACCGGGTGTTGCACGAGTTGCCCGGTCAGTTCGACTGATCGGAGCAGTTTGTTCAGGTCGATGCCAGTATCGAAGCCCGCATCATTGAGCATAAGGACCAGGTCTTCGGTGGCGAGATTACCCGAGGCGCCAGGCGCAAACGGGCATCCACCCAGACCGGCGATACTAGCGTCGAATTTTCGAATGCCACATTCCAGGGCCTGCCAGGTATTGGCCAGTGCCATTGCACGCGTGTCGTGGAAGTGACCTGATATTGTCGGTGCCCCAAATGCAGATACAAGGCGAGTAAAGAGCGATTTCACCTGTGCCGGGTTAGCAGCGCCAATAGTGTCTGCGACAATCACTTCCTTGGCCCCGGCTTCAAGCATCATTGCGCTGAGGCCCTCAATAACCTGTTCTTCGACCATGCCCTCGTAAGGACATTCTACGGCGACCGAGAGATAAGACCGCGGAGTGATACCATCTCTTAGCGCCTGGGCGACAATTTCCTTACAAACCGAGATTGTTTGGTCCAGGCTCATATTGATGTTTTTCTGGTTCATGGTCTCAGTTGCCGATAAAACAACCGCAACACTTCTTGCGCCTGCCTTTTTTGCTAACTCGTAGCCCTTTAGATTTGGCACCAGGGCGCTGAAATCCGCAGCCTCCTGATCAAGAGCAGCAAACACCTGATCTGCGTTAGCCATTTTTGGCACGGCTTTCGGGCTTACAAAACTGGCCGCTTCAATTGACCTGACTCCCGCGTCCAATAAAGAATTGATGAGCCGCACGCGATCTTCGGGTGTGACCAAAGTTGAATCGTTCTGCAGACCGTCACGAGGTCCCACGTCATTCACGATGACCTGCTCCACTAGTCACCTCCCGCGATAAAACCCGCCTGAATACCCGCGGTTATCTGTTGATCAGTCATGTCAGTCCATTCTCGAAACACTTCTTTTGTATGAACACCCAGCAAGGGTGGTGAGGTAAAATTTTCATCGTTGGTTTCTGAAAATTTAATCGGGTTACCTGGCACGCTTGCCGTACCGCCTTCGGGATGTTCAAGCTCTACCACCATGTTACGAAATTGTACCTGTGGATCAGAAAGGGCCTGAGCCAGGTTGTTGACGCGTGCACAGGGGATTCGAGCCTTTTCCAGTTCCATTAACCAGTGATCTGCTGTTTCCTTGATAAGTACGTCGCCAATCCTGCCCTCAATAAAAGACTTTTCTGCCAATCGTGCTTTAGCGGTGGCAAATTTGGGGGTATCTAGTTCTTCAATGCCCAGTAACTCAACAACCGCTGGCCAGAATTTGTCGCCGATAACGGCAATAATTATTTGGTCATCTGCGGTATTGAAAGTGTTGTAGGGCGTGTGAACAAAATGTGAATTTCCGATGGGTGTCGGGATATCACCAGACATGGAATACATGGTGGCCATGTAATTCAGAAGGCTAATTTGGCAATCAAGCATAGAGATGTCGATATGCTGTCCCTCGCCGGTTTGTGCCTTTGACAAGAGAGCTGCCTGAATTCCCATCACTGCGAACATCCCTCCGGCGAGATCACCGATGGGAATGCCGGCGCGGACAGCGTCTTCGGGACCACTTCCGGTTATGGACATCCCGCCACCCAGGCCTTGAACGATTTGGTCAAACGCGGGCCTCTTGAATCTTGGACCGCTTTCACCGAATCCACTCACTGTGCAGGAAATGATTCCCGGGTTGATGGCGGTCAGTGCCTTGTGGTCGACGCCAAGCCTTGAGGTCACACCGGCAGCAAAGTTGTCCAGGACAACATCCGCGACTTTCACCAGTTCAAAAAAATATTTGCGACCTTCGTCGGATTTGAGATCAATGGCCACACTTCGCTTGTTGCGATTCAGGGTGAAAAAATATGCGCCCATACCTTTAATGGAATTATTCGGGTCGTCTTCCAACAGGCGGCGGGTACCTTCGCCTATCCCAGGCGGTTCCACTTTAACGGTGTCACAACCGAGGTCCGCCAGAATCATGCCCGCGTAAGGTCCTGATAGCATATGTGTCAGATCCAGCAAGCGGATGTGTGACAAAGGCGTATTCATGGATTTACTGTTAATCCTTTGATGGTCGGTATTGCATACAATTTAGTTTTCATCGTTGACGAGCAGTGCATCTCTTGCGGCATGGATATGGGACCGCATGATCGATTCTGACCACTGCGCATCATGCGCAGTGAGCGACTTCAGGAGCTCTTCGTGATGATGGTGAGACTGCGCTATTCGTTCCAGAGAATATTTTCGAGCTGTTCTGATCACCAGCGATTGGTCGATTAATCGACCTAGCATTGATTCAAGGCGTTCACTACCTGCCGCCTGCCAGATGGAAGTGTGGACAATATTGTTGTGGATCAAAAAATCCTCGACCTTTTTATCTGCGGATGCGTTACTGCCGAGGACCTCATCCATCTTTTTGATAGATTCTCGTAGTTTATTCAATTGAATCAAGGTAATACAATCGGCCGCTCGCGCTGCAGAATAGCCTTCCAACAGGGCTCGAAGCTGAAACAAATCGTTAATATCATCCATTGTCCAGGCTTTAACCTGTGCACCCTGGTTTCGATTGAGTGAAACAAAATCCTCTGAAGCGAGGCGCCGCAGTGCTTCTCTTACGGGCGTACGACTAAAGCCACATTGAGCCACAAGGTCTGCCTCTTTGAGGCGACCGTTTGGCGCAAATTCACCGGAAAGAATGCTCTCTCGAATAGTGCGATAGGCGTGTTCCGCTGCATGAGACATGGACTGAGTTGATTGCTTCCTCGGGTAAATAGTTGGGATAGCGAAGGCTGATAATCAGCATTGTATACAATATAGGGCTGTCTGCAAAACGTTAGGCATTAATGGCTCGTCTGACCAGGCACGCTGTTTCAACGGTATCAAGATCAATCAATCGACCGTTAATACCGCCAGTTTCGTTAGTCCAGTTTGATGCATCGATTATCGCCTGACCGTAACACTGGCCACGATTTGTTAAGGAGCCAGTGAAATCCACGATAGTTGAAAACCCTGAATAATAGCTCAGCAATCAAGAGAAAAAACACTCGCGCAACGAGTGCTATAGCGTACTCTACGACTTTCGCCCAATGACCTGATAAGCAATGAGCCCGCCTGCAGCAGACCGCACAAACCAATTACTGACAGCGCCACTACTGCCCCTGCTCCTTAAGATGGCGAGTCCTAATGCTGCTGCCTTTCTTGTGCAGGCAACGGTCAACATGACTGAAGTCTGGTACGTCGGGCAGTTGGGCAAGGTATCCCTCGCAGCGATGGCGTTAATGTTTCCGCTTCTCATGCTGACGCAGATGTTGGCCAATGGCGCGATGGGTGGTGGCGTCACTGGCGCTGTTGCCAGGGCCATGGGTGCTCATAACACAGATACCGCAGAACGATTGATCTGGCATGCCCTGGCCATTGCCCTTGTTGCCGGATTTGGCTTCCTCATATTAGTGCTGGTTGCACTCGAACCCCTGCTCAGCCTGATGAGTAACGACCCGGCTGTGCTGGCACAGGCTCGCCTTTATGCCGTCATTCTGTTCAGCGGCTGTCCGCTGATCTGGAGCACGGCGCTGCTTAATTCTGTCTATCGAGGGATGGGAAACATGAAGTTCCCGGCCATGCTGATGTTTCTTGGTGCTTTTATCCAGATTCCACTTTCCGGGACGCTGGTGCTTGGCTGGTTTGGCGTACCCAGTCTGGGTATTGCTGGCGCAGCGGTTTCAGTGATTACGGTGGCTGCCTTCAGCAACATCCTGTTAATACGCGGTTTACTGCAAGACCGGTCGCCTTTAAAGCTTCGTCGGTCGGCCAGGCAGTTAGAGCCTTCCCTGTTTGCATCGATACTTCGCGTTGGGCTGCCGTCCTCGATCTCTCCCATATTGACCGTCAGCACACTCAGTGGTCTCAATATTTTTGTCGGGTCATTCGGCGTAGCCGCTCTCGCCGGTTACGGCATTGGTTCTCGCATTGAATTTCTGATTATCCCGCTGGTGTTCGGCATCGGTGTTTCAATGAATGCATTGGTAGGCGTCAATCTCGGTGCGGGTCAGGTTCAACGCGCCGTGAATATCGGTTGGGTTGGCGCAGGTACTGCCGCCTTTTTCACCGGTATCGGTGGTCTGGCAGTCGCGCTTTGGCCGGAAGCCTGGGCTTCAATCTTTACCGACGACGTTCAGACGCTGGCTTCGGCCAAGGGCTACCTGCAATATGTGGGTCCATTTTTTGCTTTTCAGGGCATCGGCTTGTCCCTGTTTTTTGCTTCCCAGGGGGCAGGTCGTATGACCTGGCCACTGATCGCAGCCGCAGTGCGCCTTATGATCGGGATTGGCGGTGGTGCTGTTTTGCTGTACGGATATGACGCTTCACTGAATATGGTCTATCTGGCCAGCGGCATTGCCATGGTCGCAAATGGGGTCATCACTGCAGGAGCACTGAAAATGGGGATGTGGCAGCGCTAACCGTTACGCTACGAGCTGCGCGGCAACCTTGATGGCTAAGATTAGATACAATCCCGACAAGGGTCTCTATTGTCCATCGCCACGAACTTATGCCACCTGACTAACCCCTTTGAGCGTGGTGTTAGCCTCGTCACTGAATCCACCGTCCGGATCTGCAATGAGAACCATAGTAGTGAGAACGATAGTAGTGAGAACCATAGTAACGAGCGCATGTTCATCTTTTCTGATCAGCGCCAATATCTTGAGTCGTTGAGTGACATTAAGAAACGACTGACAAACTTGTTTGATCATTAGCCGAGGCCAACAGCATCCATGGCGCTAAAACCAACGATCTATAAAATGACCATTGACCTGTCTGATCTGGAACGTAGTAAATACCAGACCCTCAATTTGACTGTGGCACAACACCCCTCTGAATCTGTTGAACGAATGATGGCTCGGGTCCTGGCCTACTGCATCGACGCACATGAACAACTGGAGTTCACCAAGGGCGTCAGCGCTACCGATGAGCCTGATCTCTGGCAACACACACTGGACGGTCAGCTTTGTCTTTGGGTAGAGATTGGTGAACCGTCATTCGATCGAATTAAGAAATCGGTTCGTGCATCGAAGAACGTCAAGATTTACAGCCTAAATACAAAATCGGATGTATGGTGGGGTCAATTGGAAAAGAAATTGATGAACCTGCACTTATGGGTTTATCGACTTCAGTGGACCGACGTTCAGGCCCTGGCTGCACTCGTGCAACGAACCATGAACTTTAGCATTACCATCACTGGCAATTCTGCTTACATTGCAGCGGAGTTGGGCCAGACCGAGATTGGCTGGGAAGTGCTCAAAAGTGGCCCAGCTGAATTGTATAAAGGTTAGCAAAATACTTCCAATTCAGAAACACCGCAGCTTGAGCCAGCTTCGTCACACTGCTAGCATTCATGGTGATCGGAGTTCATTTCGATGTCGCCCCTTAATGGGCACTATTTTAGTAAATAGGTTGCCGGGGCAATATTGTTCATTCTGCTCACAGTAAAATAATGATTTAACGAATTGGCTTGATAATTAAGGGTGGGGTACACATTTAATGGGTGAAGCGAAATATACTGGGGCGTCTGGTGAGCAGCTGACGTCAACTATAGGACAACACCTGGATAGTGTGTCGGCAAACGACCCGAATCATCCTGCGTTAATTGTTCCGCATCAAAACATCCGCTGGAGCTATGCTGAATTCGTTGCAGAAGTCGATCGATTCGCCACCGGAATGCTGGCGCTCGGCATTGCACAGGGTGACAGGGTCGGCATTTGGTCACCCAACCGATATGAATGGGTCGTGACGCAATTCGCCACGGCAAAGATTGGCGCGATCATGGTCTGTATCAACCCGGCTTACCGGTTGTACGAACTGGAGTATTCGCTCAATAAGGTAGGCTGCAAGGTCATTATCGCCGCAGAGAGTTTCAAGACCAGCTACTACCTCAAAATGCTAGAAGAACTTGCCCCCGAGTTAGCTCATTGTGAACCCGGAAGACTGGAATCCAAAAAGCTACCGCAACTTGAAATAGTAATCCGGATGGGCGACGAAGCCTCGGACGGCATGTTTAATTTTGAGTCTGTATGCCAGATGGGAGGCAAAGACGAGACTTCTCGCTTGAATGAACTCGCCGCGACATTACAGGCTGGTGACGCCATCAATATTCAGTTCACCAGCGGCACAACGGGTATGCCCAAAGGGGCAACGCTGACCCACACCAATATTCTGAACAATGCCTACCACGCTGGTAAGAGCATGCACTTTTCGCCGGCGGATATTCTATGTATTCCTGTGCCAATGTATCACTGTTTCGGTATGGTCCTGGGTACACTCGTTGGCGTAGCGCATGGCGCCAGCATGGTATTGCCCTGCGAGGTCTTTGACCCGGAATTAGTCTTGCAAGCCGTACAGGACGAAAAATGTACAGCACTACATGGTGTGCCGACGATGTTTATTGCTGAATTGGATCTGCCGACATTTACTGACTTCGATGTGAGCACACTTCGAACCGGCATCATTGCAGGGTCAACCTGCCCCATTGAGCTGATGAAGCGCCTGATCAGTGACATGGCGCTGACCGAAATTGTCATCGGCTATGGTCAAACGGAATGCAGCCCGTTGAATTCAATGACGGCGATCGAAGATTCATTTGAGCGCCGGGTCACAACAGTGGGTCGACCACATACCAACTGGGAAATGAAAATAGTTACAGAAGATGGTGCTATCGCAGCTTTCGGCGAAACCGGCGAGGTGTGCTCGCGCGGCTATGGTGTGATGCAGGGTTACTGGAACGATGCTGAAAGAACAGCGGATACGATTGATGTCGAGGGCTGGCTGCATTCAGGTGACCTGGGCGAAATGGACGCCGATGGCTTTGTAAAAATCACAGGCCGGATCAAGGACATGATTATCCGCGGTGGTGAAAATGTTTATCCAAGAGAGATCGAGGAGTTTCTTTACACACATCCTGATATTCAAGAAATCCAGGTGTTTGGCGTTCCCGATGTAAAGTACGGTGAACAGGTCGCCGCATGGATTCAGGTAAAGGAAGGCACAAACATATCTGAAGATGAGATCCGGCAATTCTGTAGCGGCCAGATCACCCACTTCAAAATACCCAAGTACATCAAAATGGTGCACGAATTTCCGATGACAGTCACCGGCAAGATGCAGAAGTTTGTGATGCGCGATGCGTTTGCGAAAGAGCTTGGCCTATAGAGGTGCTCTCCCGCCCGTTATCTCGCTGTTGAAACTGTTAGTAGACGAGGTATTGCGATGGGAAAGCCCGGGACGGTTTCTCATGCGACAGGCAACCCCAGACGTTGAGATGTCAGGTACGATAATACCCGCAGGTGCGCTAGTCATGGTGCGCTCTTTCCGCGATATCATTCAGCGGATGGACAATATTCGATTATCGAAGCCGTTACCCATGCCAGTACATAACTTCAGTATGTTCTTTTTGCCCACACATGATTTTTATATCGAGTTCGATAAATGCCAGGCGGGTTGCTGAACAAAACTTTTCACGAATGGCTCGATTGGAATTCGTGCACCAAAACGACGGCGATCTAGCGGGTTCTAAGGAACGAACAAGTTAACGTTACTCATAGGCAGTGCGCGCGACAACTATGCTGAGACCGCTGCAGATCAATGAGTGAGTTTGTGATGAAATTTATATAGATGAGAAAGAGCGTGGGAGAAGACTATGGTGATGAAGCAGGAAGTTGTAGTGATTGTCGGTGGTGGCCCGGGGATCAGCGCTAGTTGCGCGCGAGTGTTCGTGAGGGAAGGTATGCAAGTTGCCATCGCAGCCAGAAATATAGATAAGCCAGTGCTCAGGGAGCTTGAAAAGACGCACGGGGTGTTACTTGTTGCCTGCGATGCTGCCGATGAACAATCGGTCGTAGATTTGTTTGGCATTGTTGTTGAACGGTTGGGAAATCCTAACCTGGTTGTGCATAACATTGATGGCAGAACACGAGAGATATTTCGAAAACCCATCACACAAGCAGCGGCTGTTGACGTGCTTGATACCTTGAAGAATTCTGTCTACAGCGCTTTTCTGGTGGGTCAGCAAGCGGCGAGATGTCTACTACAGAATGAGCTGGGTGAAAGAGGGCGTGGTTCCATCATTTTTACCAATGCCAGTGCAGCGTTAAAGGGGTATCCAAACAGTGGCGCATTTGCTGCCGCTTGTCATGGCAAGGCGGGCTTGGCGCAGAGCATGGCACGGGAATTGATGCCGCAAGGGATTCATGTCACCAATGTGCCCATTGATGCGGCTATTGGTTGGACTCAGGAAGATGGTTCTCGCGCACACCGATTGGCCGGTACCGCTGAGGCCGACAACATGGCGGACCCTGAATTTATTGCCGAGACCTACTTACAATTACATCGTCAGCATCGCTCGACGTGGACGCATGAGGTTGTACTCAGGCCGTGGGTCGAGAAATGGTAAATGGTCACACGGAGCACCGATCACCTAATCCCCGTGGGATTCTTTGATCGTAATCCAACCCTTGATCTACCGACCCAGTGCCATGGTACAAAGCAAGGATCTCAATAACCTAGTAGCTGAACGCCACTATCAATCACAGTTATCCTGAGTATCAGGGACGATCAGTTCGGGCGAGGGATTCATGTTAACCCCATGGCCGACCTACTTTATGCAGTTAGTGCCGCTACAGGAAAAGAAGCGTTAAGGAATTATCATCATAAGTGGAATTCGGCTATCTTATGTCGAGTTGTTCTACAACACATCACAAGGATATGTTTTATGGGTCGAGTTACTGGAAAAGTCGCTATCGTCACAGGAGGTGCGTCAGGAATAGGCCGTAGCTGCGCAGAATTGCTTGCTCAGGAAGGTGCTACCGTCGTGATTACTGACATACAGGAAGCCATGGGCCGTGAGTGTGCCGATGTGATTACCGCGGCAGGCAATCATGCTCAGTTTCTTGCCCACGATGTGACCAGTGAACAAGACTGGATTAATGTGATTGAGCAAACTGTTCGGGAACACAATGGCTTGCACATCCTTGTTAACAACGCGGGCATTGGTATTGCCGGAAGTATTGTTGATATGTCGCTTGAAGATTGGCAACGACAGCAAGCGATCAACCTTGATGGTGTATTTCTGGGTGTTAAGCACGCGATTCCAGCGATGCGTAATAGCGGTTCAGGCTCGATCATTAATATGTCTTCTGTGGCAGGACTCAAAGGCGCTGCGAGCCTTTCTGCGTACAATGCCACTAAAGGTGGTGTGCGTTTGTTTACCAAGGGTGTCGCCCTGGAATGTGCCGAGTCGCGCTGGCCAATAAGGGTTAACTCTGTTCATCCCGGGATCATCGATACACCTATTTGGACAAAGGTGAACCCCGAATTTTTTTCAGAGGGTGGGAATGCAGTTGACGTTGAAGCCATGGCAGAGCTGGGCGTGCCAACAGGTAAGGCCGGCTATCCTCGGGATATTGCTAATGGTGTTCTGTTTTTGGCCAGTGACGAAGCATCCTATATCACGGGTACCGAGCTCGTAATAGATGGCGGCATATCAGCTTAAGCGGGGTTACTTGTTTGTCGCTCTCTGCACCAATGGGTCTGTTCGGCCATCTGGCACAACTTTTATCCGATGATTAGAAAAAAGCGCGGCAGGGAGGCTGGGGGATACTTATCAACCAAGGCAGAAACGTGCTTAATTCATACTATACTCCAGGGCTGATTAACAGGGTGGTTCATTACATTAGTACCTGCTGACAATAACAACATAGGGCGAAGACAATGAATTGGTACAGAATTAAAACTTCCTTGGTCGGAATCAAGCGCCTGATCACTTTGTCCGATGATGATAAACAAGGTTGCATCAACGCCTATAAATTTTTTCAGCGTATGCAAGATGGCGAAGAGACGTCGACAGAGGATGAGACCAAGGCTGTCGCGGACTACTATAAAGTGTTAAATAATCTGCTTTCCGTATTCGATCTGGAGAAGCTCTATATCCCGCCACAGATTGATGATTCCCAAGGTCTGTATGGTAATCAGTTGTTAGTCGAGAAGATGGTGTTCGAAGAGCTAAATCTGAATAAGCCTGAGGAATCCCACCTGTTGGATATGGGTTGTGGCCGAGGCAGAATAGCGCATCACTTTGCCACCCTGTCTGGTGGACAGGTGTCCGGCTATAACATCGATCCCAACCAGATTGAAAGCGCCATCGACTGGGCCGTAGAAACCAATATGAGTGATCGACTGCACTTTAAAGAAGGCAATCATCATGACCCGCTTGATTTTGAATCAGCGAGTTTCGATGGCTGTTTCTCCTTTCAGGCAGTTTGGCCCTTCTTCAAAAAAAATGAGCTTGATGACCATGCCAGAGAAATGTACCGAGTGCTAAAACCTGGCGCTCGCTACGCCTGTTCCGAGTACTTGCTTTCGCCTTATTTCGACTGGAATAACCAGGAGCATGCCACACTGCACAAAACCTACTTACCAACACTGGCGGCGACTCAATCGATGTATCCGGTGGATGTGTGTGCCGCATTAAAAAGAGCAGGGTTTAAGATTCTTGTTTCAGCGCCTTCAAAAAGTGAAGCCTGGCCTATTTGCGAGCAAAAACGTGATCTAATTTTGCTCGTACGCAGAGTTGTCAGAGCTCTTGAGGCCATTCGCATGATGCCAGCGTGGGTCGAAGAGTCACTTGACCTACTTCAAAAAGGTGGCCAGGCCTGGACCGATGCTGAAAAAGCCAAGATTGCCGACCTTAACTGGAGAATCGTAGCTGAGAAATAAACGTCCGGCAGGGCGTGATCCCCGGCGAAAACGACAACCGCTAATCTTCCACCACCTTCATAATGTACTCCTCAGTAGCGTCATGTGGTGAGTTCGCCGTCGCCACCCTGGGCCAGCACTGCGCTGGCTCTTTAGTTTGTTGGGCTCGTCAGCTGCGGTGGAAACCACTCGCAAGCGATAACTTCTCTATGCCCCTCATAAACTCGCATACCCAGCAAGAAGGGACCGTTAGCGACGGGCAGCCAATTGGTGGTTTTGGCAGGTCTTTCGGCGCTTATAAGAATCGTCAGACTACCATCATCATCGTAAACGAGCCCCGGCGTACGATCACTGATTGACCAGCGATCGATTTCGTTTTCAACCAGGTAAAGGTCTGTGCCATAGGCTGTTAACGACCAGAACGCATTGCATGGCGGCATGGCGTCGGCCTCGAATCGCATCTGAAGCGGCCGACTACCATCCGGCCGGTTTCCTTCTGAATCATTTTGAGCAGTATAGGATCGATTTTCGATAGCCTGATGACCCCCGAGTCCAAACTTTGCGCCGACTGCACGTTTTAGTATATCTCCCCCAAACCCTGTGGCGTCTCGGCCTGTGCTCCATCCACTTTTTCTGACTGTGCCAGAAACGTTGAGACCAACAATAAGTTTCTCTCCCTCCTGTACCCCTGCGGTTAGCACATCCGTCGAGAAGCTGGATGGGTCATCGATAATGGACTGCGCCTCTGCTGATAGTTGCGGGTGCCAGGGTGCAGGTGGATCAAGTTCTGTATAGCGCTTTAGTTCGGTGTAAAACTCAGCGCCGGATCTCGCAATAGCGGTGGCGCGACCGGCGCGTTTAGTTCGGGTGTTCGGATGTGACAAGGGTGCTGTTACCCTAATGGCACGTTGCAGGGCGCGCGCCGCAGTGATGTCTTCTGGTGACTCAACCAGCATGCGGATAATGACCCAGGCGGTTGGTGTGCCGATCGTCACGAGATCGGTGTCATCGTTCGACGGAGGTGTTGCTGGGTCGAATGTTACCTGAACACGAGTGCCTTTCACGCCATGATGGCGACGGCAGACGTAAGCAACGTGGGTGTACGCATCAAGGATCATCACGTTCCAGTACCTGTCGGGGTGATCCATTGACGGTACATCTATCGTCAGGTCGCCGTGACGCAAGTCATACCAGGCGGATGAGTACAGCGTGTCGTTGTTTGGCACGACAATGGCTCGATCGTTGGGCGTGGCCAGATCATCTATGTGATTCATGGTGCCGGTATCGGTCTTTGAGCAGAGCAACAAACGGGTACGGTGAATTGATGCCAAGGGGAATCCCCAAACGTAGACCTCAGCAGCGGGTGAAATATCTTCAGTAGGGTTTTGCGTCATGAGTTAGGTAACTGCTCAATGGAGCGGGAAGTGTCGCGACTATAACTTCAGGTATAGAGTATCGTTATCGACGTAGCCCGTCCCCAACTATGATTGTTCATTGCTGGAATTTTCTTGATAGCGCTTGCCTCGTTCCGCGGCCAGCTTATAGGCAGCAGCCGTTTCTGCTGCCACTTCTTCGCGCTGATTTTCGCTTAACGCCTTGAACTCCTCCTGCCACCAACGCCGGGTGACTTGTGGGAAGGTCCCCATGCGATTGACACAGGCATTTGCGCCCCGATCACGCCCAGCTTTATAGCCTGCGGCGCCTGTATTCGATGCCGCGGACTTGCCGAACGGCACCAGATCGCCCTCCATTTTTGGAATCAGGAAGTAAGGCATCGATATGCGCGTTTCGCCATCGGGAATCAAGGTCGTGTTGACACGATGGAGCGTTGCAGAATAGCGCCCTTCGCTTAGATGCATCAAAGTCCCGCCAGTGTTAACAATCACGGATCCCGGAATCACCGGAACATCGTACTCTCCTTCGGCGGTTCTGCATGTTACTGGCGCGTCCATCCACTGTCCCTCGCCAGCGACGACTTGTAGTCCAGGGCGGTCGTTGATCAGCAAGGCAACGAATGGAGGTCCGTCAATGTGAGTCCCCACGTTTTGGCTATCAAATTTCGCATAAGCTGCATGGACTTCTTTTTGTGCACTTTCCGAAAAAACATCCAGGCCAAAGTTGTGGTTCAAACTCGCGGCGAGATCCGGGTTATCGAAGTCAAAATATTTGCGAAATTCGGCAGGGTCTTCGCCCAGTGATTCTACGATCAGTTCTCCAAGTTGGTGCGTCAAGCGATGATAGATAAGGTTAAGATCTTCAATCAACGGTCGAAAGCCAGATATCGATTCCGACTGCGGCCAGGTGTTGGGTCCCCGAAATAAACGCTTGTGAATTGGTTGAGACACATCGTCGTATGCGCACAGTGGCTCTTGTTCAAAACTGTATTGAAAATTCTCTATCACCTGACCGTGCCCACGGTCTGCAGGGGTTGGCAATGTATAACCCCGAAAATAAGGCGTGTTGGAAATGTGTGCCGTTTTCTTGATGTCCATTGGCGCGTCGAAAAACCCTCGAACCTCGCGAAAGGCTCGCAGCTGAAACTCATCATCAAGGCCTGGTGCATTGGTCAGGACAAGAAACCCGCATTCTGAAAGTGCATACCGAAGGTCTTCTAAAAACTTATTGCGGTTGTTTTCAAGGTCAAGCCAATCAACCGTCGGTATCTCTTGCAGTGCGTCGCCGGCGGGATGAGTTCTGTTTTCTGTAGGCTGCATACCAAATATTACCCTCGAGTTTCGATAACACTATTATCGCCCCTGTAAAATAGCAAATAGGCACTGCTGTATGAACTCGGGGTCAGTTAACTTGGCAATGCCGTCGCAGCTTATTGAGATGTCGAACTTAGTCTGTGAAAGGAACAGCAGGAAGCTTGAATTGCTGGTGGCCGGAGATCGAATCTTACGGGCAGGCCTCCTGCATCCCTGAGTATTCGGTGGCTTTTCGTGACTGGTTTTTGGCGCGTAATGACCAGTCTTGGCATTTGACTGAAACAAAATCCTCCAGATCAAACCGAATGGAACAAAACCATGAACATCAAATCAATAACGCTGGCTTTGGCCATGACAGCATCAATGAACGCAAACGCGGCAGTGGTTACTACCCTGTTTTTGCTATCACCGGAGCGCAATTGGGATTTCATCTCTAGCTACGGATCAGCGGAGGAATGTAAGGTCGATGAGGAACGACTTGATATCACTGGCAAGAGCATTTGTGCCCCGCAGTATGATGTTAAATGTGTCCTTGTGGGGCGACTGGCGTATGACCATCCGTATCCCATCGACCTGTCTAATCAAACACTATGTGAAGAGGCTTGGCATCTGCGGATAGAAAATGAACTGGCAGAATTGAGATGAAAGACTTGTGCATCACCGCCACCCTATCCCTGGCAGTGTTCGCCGGCTGCATCATCTTAGCCGGCTTCCCATGGCTAGCCTACGAACTCATGCAAATAATTGGTGCAGCACTGTGAGCATCAAATCTATTGTGATAGCAGTAGCAATGGCAGCATCAATGAAAGTCTAGGCTAGTTACATCGACGGCGACTACCTGTAACGGAGGAAGCGTGTAGGCGCGCCGAAAAAATAGTAGAGGGATCATCCAGAGTTATACGGATTGGAAAACAACGGCGAGCAGCTTGGAATAGCGATCTTGTGTATTGCCTTGAGGAAGGAAAGCGATGGTGGGAGTGGCCGCTATGAAAGACCTGTGCATCAAAAATAAACCTCGCTTGCGCGGGGCTGTTTAATGCCTGTTCGGTGGTGATCGAGAATAGAAGATATAG
>Ga0209362_1000066_pt1 | contig 100358 bp, 85 predicted proteins | sample SaaInlV_165m_DNA_FD_184680 | JGI IMG/M metagenome (GOLD analysis project Ga0209362, IMG submission 184680) | Marine microbial communities from expanding oxygen minimum zones in the Saanich Inlet - Saanich Inlet SI037_S3LV_110m_DNA (SPAdes)... | ecosystem: Environmental > Aquatic > Marine >... | reverse complement strand
ATCGCATCTATCGCTGGTTCTTGCCACTCCTGCGACTCGACTGCATTCCGGAGTTTGTCCAGTTGATCAAGTTGGTGCAGCAGCAAGTGGGAATGGGAACTGACACGGTTCGTGCCCCCCGCTTTCCGGCGATGGGTGCTCTTCGTGAGGATGCCATGGAGGTGATCCAGTCATCTCTGGCGACCAACCCGTTTGCAGATGTGAAGGAGAAGTGATGGGCATCGAAGGAGTACACCTGATTGCAGGGGAATCGGTCGCAGGGCAGGGTACCTTCGAGGCAACCAATCCAGCGAGTGGCCAGCAGCTCTCGCCGCAGTTTCCCGATGCGACCAGAGATCAGATCGATGCTGCGGTCAAGGCCGCTCTGCAGGTTCATGAATCGCGTGGAGCGGGAGACGCCGAGCAACGAGCTCGATTTCTCGACGCAGCCTCCGCTCGAATCGAGCAAGCAGGAGATGCGATCACCCGGCGGGGAGTCGAGGAGACAGGACTTCCTGCAGGTCGCTTCGAGGCGGAGCGGGGTCGTACTTGTAACCAGTTGCGAATGTTTGCCAGCATGCTGCGAGAAGGTCTTTTCACCGAGAGCATCATCGAGACTGCCCTTCCCGATCGACAGCCGATTCCCCGACCTGACCTTCGTCGCAGGATGAGAGCCCTGGGACCGGTCGCTGTCTTCGGGGCCAGTAACTTCCCGCTCGCTTTCGGCATCGCCGGCGGAGACACCGCCAGTGCGCTGGCTGCGGGTTGCCCGGTGATCGCCAAGGGGCATCCGGCACACCCGGGAACCTGTGAACTGATCGGCAAGGCACTCCAGGAGGCGGCTCGAGATGCAGCGATGCCTGCGGCTATCTTCAGCCTTCTGCAGGGCCAGTCCTTCGATGTCGGGACTCAACTGGTCGAGCATCCCTCCATCGCAGCGGTCGCATTCACCGGCTCTCGCTCCGGTGGGATGTCGCTGTGGAAATTGGCGGCTGCCCGCGAAGTTCCGGTACCGGTCTTCGCAGAGATGGGAAGTGCGAACCCGGTCTTCATCCTACCGGAGGCTCTCGCCAGTCGCGGCGAGGAGATCGCGACCTCGATCGCAGCCAGTGTCAGGTTGGGAGTCGGTCAGTTTTGCACCTCTCCGGGGATCGTCGTCACCGTCGCTGGAGATCAGGGCGCATCATTCAAGGATGCGCTCTCCGCAGCGCTTTGCGATGAGCCTCCGGGAACGATGCTTCATCCGGGAATCCGCAAGGGATACCAGGGGGCGCTGGAGCAACTGGCAGCCAGCCATGGTGTTGAGGTGGTGACTCGAGGCCCTGCGGGAACTGGGCCCTGCGATGCCGAGGCGGCGTTGTTACAGACCGATGCCAGCAGTTTCATCGGGAACAGGAGTTTACAGGGAGAGGTGTTTGGGCCCAGTACGATGCTGGTGGAGTGTTCCAGTATGGAACAGATGTTCCAGGTGGCTCGCTCTCTCGAGGGACAGTTGACCGCCACTGTACAAGGCACGACGGAAGAGTTGCAGCAGTGCACACCATTGCTCGACCTACTGGAGGATCGAGTGGGACGGATCCTGTTCAACGGGATGCCTACCGGAGTCGAGGTGGGGGAGGCGATGCACCACGGAGGTCCATGGCCAGCCACCACCGACTCGCGCTGGACATCTGTTGGTGCGGCATCGATACAGCGATTTGTTCGACCGGTTTGTTGGCAAGGTTTTCCAGATTCATTACTTCCTGTCGATCTACGGTCGACGGTCCAGGGTAGACGCAGGGTCGATGGAGTCTGGCAGGATCCTGGTAACCGTTGAGTCAGTCATCGAATTCGCCATCGAATCTTCCGCCGAACTCTTCGAAACCTCAGGGAGTAACAGTCTGGTGGCTGCTGGCTCTCGGTATCTTCGGTGTCTCCACATCGACATTGTGGATCCGTCTTTCCGATAGCGATGAGGTCAATCTGGCATTTCGCCGACTGCTGCTGGCGGCTCCGGTGTTGTGGTGGTTTGCATGGAAGAGTGGCAAGCAGTCGTCGCTGCGGACGGCGAGCCGATCGGTTTTCATCGCCGGAGTCTGCCTGGCGATTCACTTTGGGGCATGGATGGCATCCCTGAAGTATCTCTCGGTGGCAACATCGGTAGTGCTGGTGTACGTGCATCCGGTGATCGTCTACTCCATCGAGGTGATGAGGAGGCAGGCGCGAGCCGATGGACTACGGCTGGTAGGAGTGGTCGTGACGCTGTACGGAACCTGGATCCTGACCGAAGCTGCCAGGGATCCTGGGTACGGTGATCAGTCGTTGCTGGGGATCGCGCTGGCACTGATCGGATCGGCGGCCTTCGTCGGCTACATCTTTGCCGGACGGGCCGCTACTCTGAAACTATCCACCGCAGTCTATACCAGTCGAGCCTACTCGGTGGCGGCGCTAGTGCTGGCGGGCTACCTGATCATCTCCGGTATCCGCGGAGCATCTGGAGGATTGCTGCTCCCGGAAAATGGTGATGAATGGCTGCTGGCGGCGATGCTGGCACTGTTTCCAACCCTGTTGGGGCATACTCCGCTCAATGCTGCGCTTCGCCACTTGCCACCATCTGTGGTCTCGACGGCATTTCTCGGAGAGGTGGCGGTGGCTCCAATGATCGTGTGGATCTATCCGGGATTGAGGGAAACTCCCCCGGAGGCGTTCTGGTCTGGCGGGCCGCTGGTGGTGCTGGGAATCCTGACGGTGGTGTGGCGGGGAAGTAGGGTTCCAGCGACGGGTTTGAAGTGACGAGAGCGAAGATTGCTGTGGAGTGAATTCAGTCTGATTTCTGAATCAAACGCAGTAACAGGCCCAGTGCCAGCCAGACCAGGATCACTTCTCTTGTGGGGAGGTATAACGTGGAAATGAATCCCAAAATCAACAAGCCGATGGTCAGCAAGCCGATTCTTCTGAAGTGCTCTCTCTTGTTGGCTTGATCGGAATCAAAGCTAGAGGATGATTCGGGCAACTCGATCGATGAGTACTCGACCTCGGCGGGGTCCTGCCACCCCGTCTCGAAATCGCTACCGCAAGACTTGCAGCAGATGCTACGAGACAACAGCGGCGATCCGCAGTGGGGACAATCCTCGAGTTCCATCACCACACCTTCCTACTCGACGGACTGCAGCTGCGTCAGTGTAGCATGAGAAAGGCCCGGGACCCCCTCGGAAGAGGGCCCTCGGGCCTGGCGGGCTCTGTCTCGGATTCCTGTGGCTCGCTTCAGTTGACCTTGTCTTTCTCCTCGATATCGACAGACAACTGTTGGTCTGAATTGAGGGTGACCTTGACCAGTCCTCCGCTGTTGAGTTTTCCATCGAGGATCAGGTCGGCGATTTGATCCTGGAGATGATCTTCCAGTACTCTGCGTAGGCCTCGGGCACCGGTTCCGGGGCCAGAACCTTCGAGTACCAGGTGCAACTTTGCTGCTTCATCGATGTGTATCTTCAGATCCAATCCTGCGACCCGGGATTCCAGCTTGGAGACCTCAAGATCGAGGATCTGTACCAGTTCCTCCTCTGAAAACTCGTTGAAGACCACCACTTCATCCACACGGTTGAGGAACTCTGGGCGGAAGAAGGACTTCACCGCTTCAAGCACGGCAGTTTTCGAAGCACTCTGGTCCTCTTGGGATTCACCGAATCCGAGGGATGCACGGTTTTCAGCTTCTCTCACTCCGAGGTTCGAAGTGAACACCACGATGGTGTTGCGGAAATCGACCTTGCGACCGAAGGCGTCGGTCAGACGACCTTCTTCTAGCACTTGAAGAAGAGTATTCGAAATATCGGTGTGTGCCTTTTCGATCTCGTCGAAGAGGACCACCATGTACGGCTTTCTCCTGACCTTTTCGGTCAACAGACCTCCCTCGTCGTATCCGACGTATCCAGGAGGGGACCCGATCAAGCGCGAGATGGAATGTTTCTCTGCGTATTCCGACATGTCGATCGAGAGCAACGCGTCTTCCGTCCCGAACAAGAACTTGGCCAGGGATTTGGCGACGAGTGTTTTTCCAACCCCTGTGGGGCCGACGAATACGAAGGAACCCATCGGGCGCTGGGGATCTCTGAGACCTGCTCTGGCACGACGTGTGGCACGGCTGATCGAGTTGATCGCATGATCTTGGCTCACGACATCGAGGTGGATGGTTTCTTCCATCTTCTTCAGGCGAGTTGCTTCCTCCTCCTGGAGATTTTGGATCGGCACACCAGTCATCTCGGCGACAGTGTAGGAGATGCATGAGCTATCCACCTTGCCGTCGACTTCCTTGGAACTGTCTTTCCAATCCTGGATCACCTGAGACTTGTAGTTCTTGCGGTTCTCAAGTTGATCGCGAATCTCTGCAGCCAACTCGAAATCCTGTGAGAACACGGCCTCATTCTTCTCGCGCTGCAACTGCTCGATCTGAGCCTCGACATCTGTGAGGTCGGGTGGACGGGTGGTCCGTTGCAATCGCTCGCGGGAACAGGCTTCATCCAGAACATCGATCGCCTTGTCGGGAAGGAACCTGTTGGAGATGTAGCGGATCGAGAGATCTACTGCTGATGCGAGGGCACAGTCAGTGATCTGAACGCGGTGATGCGCCTCGAAAGTGTCACGCAGTCCGGTCAAGATCTCCAGAGCATCGTCCCGGTTGGGCGGATCGACGATGATCGGTTGGAAGCGACGCTCCATGGCGCCGTCCTTCTCGATGTGCTTGCGGTATTCATCAAGGGTAGTGGCACCGATGCACTGGATCTCGCCCCTGGAGAGGGCGGGCTTCAGAATGTTGGAAGCATCGAGACTCGATTCGGATGCCCCAGCACCCATGATGGTGTGCAGTTCATCGACGAACAGGATCACATTTCCAGACTCAGCGATCTCCTTGATGATCGCCTTGATGCGCTTTTCGAATTCCCCACGGTACTTGGTTCCCGCAAGTAGCGAGGCAAGATCGAGAGAGACAACCCTTTTTCTCGCGAGTACGTCGGGAACGGCGTTGTCTGCGATGCGCTGGGCAAGTCCTTCCACGATGGCGGTTTTTCCGACACCGGGCTCACCCAAGACCACTGGATTGTTCTTGGTCTTACGGGAGAGAATCTGGATGATTCTTTCGATCTCCTTGTTACGTCCGATCACCGGATCCAGGCGGTTCTGAGCTGCAACGGCAGTCAGGTCCACACCGTTGGAATCCAGGGTCGGTGTCGCCACTCCGCTTCTCTTGACGGTGCTTCCTGGTGCTTGGTCCACTTCGCCTCCCAGCATCCTCTGTATGACATTTTGAAGTCGGTCTTTTCCTAGATCTCTCTCCGACAGTATTCGGGAGGCTTCTCCCTCTTCTTCTTTTCCCAGGCCGATCAGCAGGTGTTCGGTGCCGATGTAGTACTGGTCAAGAATCACAGCTTGTTCGCGCGCCAGTTCAAGGCAGCGCTTTGCATGTGGTGTGTAAGTAGTTTCCAGAGGCGTAGTTGCTGTGTTTCCAGGGATTCGGCCCAAACTGTCTTGAAGTGCGGAGAGCAAGTCATTGACAGTTTGGTCGCAGCGCAAGATCGCCTGGACTGCTACGGAGTCTGGTTGATGCAGAAGAGCCCATAGAATGTGCTCTGTTCCGACATACCCATGACCGAGCCGCTTGGCCTCGCTCTTGGCGATCTGCAAGACCTTCTCGGCTTTCTCAGTGAACTTCACGGCCACGATGGGCTCCCTCCTGCAAGACACTCCCAGGTGCGGCATTCGCCGACAAAGGAGTCTAGGATGCTGAGGTCGATGACGACAAATGAGGCCCACGGCGTGATTTAGGAAGTGGGGATATGGGCCGAATACTCCCCTTGGATAGTACCTGGTGTAAGATATCGCAAATTGGACCGACGGATTCCCATAGCCAGGAGTTGGATCACCGATGAATTTTCCATTTGTCCGTTCCTTGATCTGTTCAGCGGCGATCCTGCTGCTGGCCACCGTGCAACTGTTCAGTTTCGATCTCGATGAGCGAGCGGAACTCCTTCATCTGATCGAGACGGGCCAATATCAGGAAGCGGGCGATTGGGTCGAGGAAGAGCCAGGGATCTTTCCGTTACTCGAGGCGCGTCTCTTCCGGGAAACAGGTCGCTCAGAGCAAGCGCTGAAATCCTTGACCTCGCATCCGTTGTTCGCTGGAGACACTCCCGATCTTCTGGTGGCCGCTGCCGGACTGGAGTTGGATCGAGGAAGAGATGGAGTTGCCGAGGCTTACTTACTCAAGGCGTTAGATGCGGAACCAAAGCACATCGAAGCCGGCAGCAGATTCGGATTGTTGAAGATCAAACAAGGAAAACGAACTGAAGGAGAGAAGAAACTTCGAGAGGTGCTCGACCTCTACAAGAAGATGTCGAGGGAAGAAGCACAACGATTGAGTCCCGATCAGTTCGTGTGGTTCGGGAAAACTTGTGAAGGACTCAATCGTTTCCGTGATGCCTACGAGGTGATGTATGACAGTGCGTTATACATCGACAAGAACTCGGTAGTGGCCCATGCCGCCAGCGGCCTCGCTCTCAACAGTAAGTACAACTACCCCGACTCCAGAAGCCATTACCGTGATGCACTATCCACCAATCCACGACACGTCGAATCCTTGATCGGATTGGCTCGTTCGACCTGGTCGGACTATCGCTTTCCGGGAGAACGGGGCCAGGAGGTCCATGACTTGATCGCCAGGGCCAAGGCTGTTTCCACGGAATACCCGGCGATGTTGATCCTGGAGGGGGACCTGGCCTTTGGCTCGGAGCGCTGGGATGAGGCGGAACAACTGTACAGAGCGGTGCTGGAAATCGATCCCACGCACCAGGAAGCCCAGGGGCTCCTCGCTGCAGTACTGTGGGCCACCGCCCGGCTCGATGAGTTCGAGCAGCTACAAACCAGTGTCGAGGAGGCACATCCAGCACCTGCAGTGTTCCATGTCACGCTAGCGGAGCGGCTGGTCGATCGGTTTTTCTACCGGGAATCTACTGAACACGCCCAGAAGGCGATGACTCTGGATCCCGGATTGCCCAGGTCCTATGCGATCTTCTCCATCAATGCTCTGCGGAGCGGCTTCGAGAGTGAGGGGCGAGTCGCGCTCGAAGAGGCGTGGCTGCGAGATAAGTACAATGTGTGGGTCAAAAATACTCGAACCTTGATGTCGCATATCGATGAGAAGTTCACCACCACGGAAGAAGACGGACTGGTCATCCGAATGCGCAGCGATGAAGAACCATGGTTGATGCCATACATCCTTCCGTTGCTTCTGGAAACTCGAGCGATGTTGGATCGTGATTACGAAACAGCCATCGCCAGACCTCTGACCGTGGAGGATTTCTCGGATCACTCCTATTTCTCCGCAAGGTCGATCGGATTGCCAGGTCTTGCAGCCAGCGGAGTTTGCTTTGGTCGGCTCGTTACTCTGACCACTCCGAATGCGATTCCTGGAAACTGGGGCGCGGTAGCAGTGCATGAGTTTGCCCACGTGGCGACCTTGCAAAAAGCGAAGCATCGGATTCCGAGATGGTTTGGCGAGGGATTGTCAGTCTACGAGGAGGGACGTACCCAGCCGCGCTGGAAGCGCAATGAGCCCCTGTTGATGGCCTCTGAATTCCATGGCGGAACGCTGCGAGGAATCGACGACCTCCAGGGGGCTTTCATGAGCCCGCGATGGCGAAACGAGATCATGGTCGGATATGTCCAGAGTGGCCTGATCTGCGAGATGATCGGAGAATCACACGGCCTCGGTGCGATCCGCAAGATGCTGGAGGCCTATTCCCTTGGGGGTACGACTTCTGAGGTGATTCGTGGAGTTCTAGGCCAATCGACCGACCAGTTCGATGCTCAGATGAAGGCGTGGTTGGGCGCGTGGATCCTCGCCAATGGAGTGGGCCCGAGTTTCCAGCAACGGCATGTCGACCACCTGAAGGAACGTGCCGAAAATTCTCCCGATGATGCTTCGGCATGGGCCTGGTTAGCGGCGGCGTATCTCGGAGCTGGCCGCAAGGCCGATGCGGAGTTGTCGATGGGAAGAGCCAGCAAGGTCGCTGAAGGCAATGCAGATCTCGCCGCAGTTCAGGGCTGGATGCAACTGAGCGAAGGCAAGGTGGATAGCGCTATCGAATCACTGCGAAAAGCGATCGCGGGGGAATCGATCTGGACCTATCGATGCCAGATTCTACTGGCGCAGCAATTGCGAAAGCGTGGTGATAGTCAGGAAGCGCTGGACCTCTACGCTGCGGCAACAATAAGAGCTCCGAGGTCCACCCGGTCACCGGTTGGAGGTCGGAGCCCATGGATTGAACTGGCGACGATTCAGGATGATCTCGGATTGACCGAGGAGTCGATCGACTCGCTACGAGCACAGGTCGCCAACAATAGAGACGACGCCCCTACGCGACTGGCACTGGCTCAGAGATTGGCACAGAAGGAAGACTGGCCAGGGGTGGTCGATGCTGCGTGGGATCTCCCCTTCATTTCTCCTTACGCAGATGACGGTCATGCATTACTGGCCCAGGCTTTCATTCAAATCGAGGCATGGGGGAAGGCGCGGAGAGAATTGGAACTGAGACTCGCCGCCGAGGCTCCTGCGTTGAAGGAGATCTATCCCGATTATTGCTGGGTGTTGTGGAAGTTGGATGAGAAGGAGAAGGCACTCAAGTTCTCCATCCGTGCCCTGCGTCTCGTCCCGGCATCGGTCAGAGCTCAGCAGGTCCGAGATGCACTGGAATCAGAAGACTGATCAGTTTTACAGGAACAGCTTCCCAGACGGCACAGGAGTACGAATTCAGTCATTTTGAGCTTGTTCGATTTCCTTGACCTCTTTCTAGGCCGTTGCTACCTTCCCTCCTTGCTGTGAGGTCGATGAACAGGATTCCTGATCATCTTCCAGAGGCCGATCAGGAGCGTCGAGCATGAATCATTCCTCGAGTTCCGAACCTGAAGGAGATCCAGCGAAAGCGGCGGCGATGGTTCGCCTGTCGACACTGGGTTTCCAGGTTGTCCTCACCTTCATCGCCCTCGCTTTCGGGGGGAATTGGTTGGACGACAAGTTCGAGATCGCTCCGTTCGGAACCCTTGCTGGAATCGGACTGGGACTGGTTGCCATGGTAAAGATCTTGTTGCAAGAAGGTCAGGGACCGCGAACTGTTCGGGAGGATGAAGAGTCCCCCGGTAGTGAAGACGAGGCTCGATCTTCAGCAGCAGAGGAGAGCGAATGAGCCTCTTCCAGGTCTTTCTGGCGAGAAGTGCCGGGATCGTGCTGGTGGCCAGCGGAGTCGCCGCAAATTTCGTGAGTGAAGAGTGGGGCGACGGTGCGCTGATTTGTCTCAGTTGGAGTTGCTTCTGGGCGGTCGGACTGGGAGTCCTTGGATTTCGCAGTTTGAAAAAGACGCTCACCTGCGAGTCGCACAAGATGGCTGGCGAGATGTTGAAGGGTGTGGTGCAAAGAGGGTTCGTACTCTTTGCGAGCATGGGCCTGGCCCATGCGATCACCGAGGGTGTGAACGGTTCCGGAAGTCTCTGGAGTCCACGAGCACTGCTGGCGACCACGGTTCTGTATCTGCTGGTGCTGGGAGTGGAGATCGCCACTCTCGCTCAGGCGCTGAAGCGGGGAGATCTGAAAATATCCACCTCGGTGGGTGTAGGACGACAAAAGAGCGAAAAGATTGATACCGAAGACGCTCCTGAAGGGGCCAAGGAAGAGGCAGGTAGATGAACGGGTTGATGATGACCCTGGCAAGTAGTGATCCTCTGAGCCATGTGCTCGATCACGACTTGCACTGGCTCACCGACAACTTGCAGGTGACGAAGCATGTTCTGATGCTCGTCGTCTCGGCACTCGTCTGTGTCGCGATCTTCCCGATGATCGCCAAGAAGATTGCCGGCGGGGTTCCGGGAGGCCGGACTGCGGGGCTGTTCGAGGTGGTGCTGCTCTACATCCGGGATGAAATGGTCAAACCATTTCTCGGCGACGATACCCAGAGATTTTTGCCGCTGATCTGGACCTTCTTCTTCGTGATCCTGTTCTGCAACTTGTTAGGTCTGATACCCGGGTCTGCGACTGCGACGGGGAACATCAGCGTCACCGCAGGACTCGCTGTGATTTCTCTGGTGACTTACCACTTCGTCGGAGTTCAGCGCAATGGACTGATCCCATACCTCAAGGCCAACCTTTTGGTCGGTCCGGCATACCTTTGGCCATTGATGATTCCGATTGAAATCGGTGGACACATCATCAAGCCGTGCGCGTTGGCCATCCGACTCTTTGCCAACATGGTTGGCGGCCACATCATGTTGGCCGTGATCCTCGGTTTTGCCGGGATCATCTCTGCAGAAAATATGCTGACAGGATCGGTGATCACCGTCGTGTCAGTATTGAGTAGCGTGATGTTGACATTTCTTGAGTTACTGGTGGCCTTCATTCAGGCCTACATTTTTGCGTTCCTGACGACGGTATTTCTGTCGTTGGCTTTGCATCCGGAACATTAGTCAGAAGAATCTTGACCCCTTCGGGGGCAATAAAGTTGGTTCGCCTGAGAATCGGGTGAACATCAGAAAGGGAAAATGATGGAATTGCTCATGGGACTCCTGAGCCTCGCAGAGGTCGACGGAAGCATGCTTGCTAACGGAATCCTCGGTGCAGGAATCGGCGCTGGACTGGCTGCTGTAGGAGCCGGAATCGGTATCGGAAGACTTGCAGGTTCCGCCTGTGAGGCGATCGCACGTCAGCCAGAAGCTTCGGGCGATGTCCGCGGTGCGATGTTGCTGACTGCAGCGCTGGTCGAGGGTGTGGCACTCTTCGCAGTGGTGATCTGTTTCATGATCTACAACTCGATCATTGGGTTGGCTACCGGTGGGTAAGGCAGTCGGCGCTTCTCGAGTGATCCAGATCCTCTCGGTTCTGATCCTGTCCCTGTTGCTTTCGACCAGCCAGTTGCTGGCATCCGATGCCGCTGGTGGTGCGAAGAAGGGATTGCTCGATCCTGACATGGAAACCTTCATCTACACGGTGGTGGTCTTCGTGTTGGCGTTCCTGGTGCTCAAGAAGAAGGCCTGGGGGCCGATCGCGATCGCACTGGATGAACGAGATGCAAAGATTCGTGAGTCTCTCGAGGCTGCGGATCGGATGCGCGTGGAGCAGCAAGCCTTTCAGGCAGAGCAGGAGAAGGTGCTCGCAGCGGCTCGCAAGGAAGCCAGCGCCATCGTTGCCGAGGGCAAACGAGATGCCGAGGTCGTTCGCGACCAGGTAGTCGCCGATGCTCGTAGCCAGGCTGAGGACATCAAGACCAAGGTGTTGTCAGAGATTGATCAGGCCAAGGAAAAGGCAGTCGATGAGATCAACACTCGTGCGATTGATCTTTCCATCTCGATTTCCGAGAAGCTGATCGGTCACTCGGTGACAGGCGAAGATCACGAACGAATCGCCCGCGAAACCATTTCCGAGTACGAGAAGATCAATTAGGAGTTTGTGATGGCAGTAGGCATCAAACAACGGCACCCGGTCGCACAGGCGTATGCCCGTGCGCTGCTGGAGGTGGGCTCCGCCAGCGGCGAGGCTGAACTTTACGGTGACCAGCTGGATGCTCTGACAGAAGCGGTCGAATCCGAGGCCAGCTTCAAGGTGTTCCTGGAAAGCCCGAAGATTCGTCGTGGGGACAAGAAGGAAGCGTTGGAGCGGGCTCTGCAGGGAAAGGTCTCGGACCCGGTTCTGAACCTGGTTCGGATTCTGATCGACCGGGATCGGCAGACCCTGATCGAGGACATCGCTCAGGCCTACAGGGAACAGATTGATGAAGTTGCTGGCAGGGCCAATGTGACCATCACTTCTGCAGTAGAACTCTCTGCAGGGGTAACGGACGCACTGAAAGCAGCGATCGAGAAGAAATTGAACAAGGAGGTGGTCTCTACCGAACTGGTGGATGCTGGCCTCTTGTCTGGAGTGACCATCCAGATCGGTGACTTGGTTGTCGACGGTAGCCTTCGCACCCAATTGCGGAAGGTCCGTCAAGAAGTTTCGCTAACTCGATTCGGGAAAGACCTGATCGATGAAAATTAATGCCGACGAGATCTCCTCTGTTCTCAAGAAGGAGATCGAAAATTACCAGTCTGACCTCGCAGTAGATGAGGTCGGAACTATTCTCGAGGTGGGAGACGGAATCGCCCGGATCTACGGCATTTCAAACTGCATGGCAGGTGAAATGCTGGCGTTCTCAAACGGCGCCAACGGTCTCGCATTCAACCTCGAAGAAAACTCCATCGGAGCTGTAATCCTCGGTGAGTTCGCGACCCTCAAGGAGGGGGACGAAGTCAAGAGAACCGGCACCGTCATGCAGGTCCCTTGTGGAGAGGCGCTGCTCGGACGGGTCGTTGACCCGCTCGGGAATCCTCTCGATGGCAAGGGCCCGATCAAGACGGAACATTTCCGTGCAGTGGAATCCGCTGCGCCGGGAATCGCGGACCGGAAATCGGTTCACGAGCCGCTTCAGACCGGGATCAAGGCGATCGACTCGACGATCCCCATCGGAAGGGGTCAGCGAGAGTTGATCATCGGTGACCGAGGGATCGGGAAGACCGCCATCGCCATCGATACCATCATCAACCAGCGAGACAGTGGCGTGATCTGCGTCTATGTCGCGGTGGGGCAGAAGGGGTCGACGATTGCGGGCGTGGTGGATCGTCTCGAGCGTGAGGGTGCGATGGCTTACACCATCGTGGTCAGCGCTCCGGCATCCAGTCCCGCACCGTTGCAGTACATCGCACCCTACTCCGGTGCTGCCATGGCCGAGTACTTCATGTACAAAGGTGGGCACACCCTCTGCGTGTATGATGACCTGTCGAAGCAAGCGGCTGCCTATCGTCAGCTGTCACTGCTGTTGCGTCGCCCTCCGGGACGTGAAGCATACCCAGGAGACGTCTTCTACCTGCACTCTCGCCTGCTGGAACGTTCCGCGAAGCTCTCTGACGATCTCGGTGGAGGTTCGATGACTGCTCTTCCGGTGATCGAGACGCAAGAGGGTGAAGTTTCTGCGTACATCCCGACCAACGTGATCTCGATCACCGATGGTCAGATCTACCTGGAGCCAAACCTGTTCTTTGCGGGCCAGCGGCCAGCGGTGAACGTCGGAATCTCGGTATCCAGGGTGGGTGGTAACGCACAGATCAAGGCGATGAAGAAGATTGCAGGTTCACTGCGACTCGACCTCTCGGCCTTCAGGGAGCTGGAAGCCTTCGCTCAGCTGGGAACCGATCTCGACAAGGCGACGCAAGCTCAGCTCGACCGTGGATTCCGCATGGTGGAGATCCTCAAGCAGCCGCAGTACAAGCCGATGCCCATCTCCGAACAGGTGGTGGTGATCTGGTGCGGTGCCAATGGCCATCTCGATAATCTGCCGGTCAATTCGCTGGCAGATTTCGAGGACAAGTTGCTCAATCACATTCGCAGCGAGTTCCCCGAGATCCTCGAGGGGATTGTCAATGCAGGAGAGATGAACAAAGAGGAAGAGGCGAATCTCACCAAGGTCGTCTCTGACTTCAACAAGGACTTCAGTGCCAAGTTGCCGCAAGCCTAGCGAGGCGAGGAGATAGCGTGGCCACCTCGAGAGAGCTGAAAAATAAGATCCGATCGGTGAATAACACCAAGAAGATCACGCGGACGATGGAGATGATCTCCACCGCCAAGGCCGTGGTGTGTCAGAGAAGGATCGAAGCGACCCAGCCCTACGGAGATAAACTGGCAGAGATTCTGCGAGATCTCGGTGGCAGTGGAGATGGCCTTTCAGGTAGTTTTCCGCTGCTCAGAGAGGTCGACAAGCCGACCCGGGAGGCGCTGTTCATCGTTACGGCCAATCGTGGTCTTTGCGGTGGTTACAACACCAATGCCCTGAAGTTAGCCGAGCAGTTCATCGACACTCAGGCGGCAAATGGGATTGCCGTCGATGTCTACATGCTGGGAAAGAAGGGGATCAGCCGCTTCAAGTACCTGGGTCGCGACACGGTCGAGTCGATGATTCACTTCGAGGATCGTCCCACCTTCGAGGAGGCTGAAGCGGTCCTGGAACCGGTGATGACGAGTTTTGAACAGGGTGAGATTGATGGAGTGTCAGTCGTGTTCACGCACTACATCAATGCGGCTCGTCAGGCGCCGGTGGTGCGTACCCTGCTGCCAATCACGGTTGAGGATTCGGGTGACGATAGCAGTGCAAAGGGCGGCGGCGGGGAGTTTATCCTCGAGCCGAGTCCGGAATTGATTCTGGGGCGGCTGTTGCCGCTCTCATTGAAAATGCAATTTTTCCAGGCGTTGGTGGAAGCCGCGGCCAGCGAGCAGATTGCTCGTCGGATGGCGATGAAGAATGCGACCGACAATGCCGAGGAAATGGCGACGAAATACACTCAGCTCTACAACCGTACGCGTCAGGCAGCCATCACCCAGGAGATCCTGGAAGTGATCGGTGGCGCCGAGGTGTTGAACTGATCTAACTGGATATTCCGGCGAGCAGATGCCGTCGGATGAGAGACTGGAGCCAAACCCGTGAGCGAAACCGCAGTCAACGGCAAGGTTGTGCAGGTGATCGGTGCAACCATCGACGCCGAGTACCCGGAGGGCCAGCTTCCTCCGATTTACAACGCCCTCAAGATCGAACAGGGTGACATCAAGTTGACTCTAGAGGTGCAGCAGCATCTTGGAGGCAACAGAGTGCGAGCCATTGCCATGGCTTCCACCGATGGTGTTGTTCGAAACATGGAAATCATCGATACCGGGTCGCCGATCATGGTGCCGGTAGGGGAAGAAGTCCTCGGTCGAGTGTTCAATCTGCTCGGTGAGCCGGTCGACAAACTTCCTCCCGCAAAGGTGAAGGAATACCGGGCGATCCATGCCGACGCCGTGGCTTTCGAAGATCTCGAAGCATCTACCCAGGTGTTCGAGACCGGAATCAAGGTGGTCGACCTTCTCACACCGTACTCCAAGGGTGGAAAGACTGGACTCTTCGGAGGTGCCGGATTGGGCAAGACGGTGTTGATCCAGGAATTGATCAACAACGTGGCGACCAAGCATGGTGGATACTCCTGTTTCGCAGGAGTGGGAGAAAGAACCCGTGAAGGCAATGACCTCTGGAACGAGATGAAAGAGGCGGTGATCAAGGGAGATGACGGTCAAGAGTTCAGCGTGCTGGACCGTACCGTTCTGGTCTTCGGTCAGATGAACGAGCCTCCCGGAGCAAGATTGCGGGTCGCCCTGTCAGCCTTGACCATGGCGGAGCACTTCCGTGACACCTCCGGTTCCGACGTGTTGGTGTTCGTGGATAACATCTTCCGATTCTCCCAGGCGGGATCTGAAGTTTCAGCTCTGCTGGGACGGATGCCCAGTGCGGTGGGATACCAGCCGACGCTGGCCACCGAGATGGGACAACTGCAGGAGCGAATCACCTCGACGAAGACCGGTTCCATTACATCGGTGCAGGCGATTTACGTTCCTGCGGATGACCTGACAGATCCGGCTCCTGCGACTGCGTTCGCTCACCTCGATGCCACCACGGTGCTCGACCGCGGAATCTCTGGTAAGGGAATCTATCCCGCGATCGATCCGCTGGCGTCGACCTCGAGAATCCTCGATCCCCAAATCATCGGGGAAGAGCATTACTCGGTCGCTCGTGAGGTGCAGCGAATTCTTCAGCGTTACCGTGACCTGCAAGACATCATTGCGATCCTCGGAATGGACGAACTCTCCGAGGCGGACAAGATCCTGGTCGGGCGTGCTCGTCGAATCGAGAGATTCTTCTCCCAGCCGTTCAGTGTTGCCGAGGTGTTCACCGGATTCCCCGGTAAGTACGTCGAGGTGTCTGAGACGGTCCGTTCCTGTAAGGAACTGGTCGAGGGTAAGTGGGACCACCTTCCTGAACAGGCATTCATGTATGTCGGGACCATCGAAGAAGCGGTGGAAAAGGCGGACAAGATGAAAGCAAAGGGGTAGGCCGATGGCCGGCACTCTACGCTGCACAGTGCTTTCGCCCGACGGCGAGGTTTTCGATGGCGAGGTTTCCTTCGTCGAGGCTCACGCTCTCGATGGCCGTCTCGGGATCTTGCCGGGGCACGCTCCGTTGATCACTGCACTGGGAGAGGGTCCTCTGAGAGTCACCCTTGAGAACTCGGCGGATCGGAACTGGAGCGTTTCGGGGGGATTCCTCGAGGTTCTGGCCAATCATGTTTCGGTGGTGGCCGAGGGGTTGCGCGAGCAGTCTTGACCTAAAGTCCTTTAGCAATAAGACTTGTGGCGGTATCCCGGTGACGGGGCCGCCACTTTTTTTGGCCAGATAACTGTCTAGAAGTGCGAATTGGGACTATCGGTACTCGACCTCATACGGGAAGATTGAAGAGATACTGAAATTCAGAGTGATCTATTTTGAACCAAATTATGAGGAGGTTTCATGAGTCGGCGCCCATCTAGCATTTTTACCACCATTGCAGTCATTCTTACCTTTCTGATCTGTGTTGAAACTCAGGCGCAGAATTCCAGGCCTGGCTTTGTCGCCACCTCCGAGGTGGTGACTGGAGGAATTCTGGGTTCCAACCCGACCATCGCAGCGGGTTTGAACGAGTTACTGGCTGAGCGTCTATTGAGCGCGCCTTTCCTTCTGGAAGTGGCAGATCTGGATGACCCGACCTACACCAATGACGGGAACATCACCCTCAACGCATTCGGTGGTTTTGATGTAGATGGAGACTCTTCCAATAACGGTTCCGGATTCAACGCCTTCGCGATTGATCCGACTTCTTTCAATGAGAACACCGGGATACCCGTTTCTAGTTTCCCTGATGGAACCATCGTCGATGGACACATGGTCGCTGGGCCTGGAACCATCATTGTCGGGGGAATCCCGCTCAACGGATTGACCGTAGAGGCGGACTTCACTCCGGGCACCCTGACAGGAGTCTACGAGTTCCAGAGTACTCCAACGGATGCTTTCTTGACCCAGGACTTCCTCGCCACCCAGCCGGCTCCTGCACCCTTTGCCGGCACGCTGGTGGATCTGCTCAATACCTTCAACATCTTTCCCGACACCGATGCCGACAGTGACGGGGTCAACGAGTCCTACTCAGCGGTTTTCGAGTTCGGTGGAATCTCCTGCGAGCTCTACTACTCCTACCATCCGAGAGCGGATGGTTTTGTGGCGACCTCACAGGTGGTGACCGGCGGAATCCTCGGTTCCAACCCGACCATCGCGGCGGGACTCAACGATCTACTGGCTTCTAATCTCGATAACTTCCCGTTCCTCCTCGAGGTTGCGGATCTCGACGATCCCACCTATCAGGACGATGGAGACATCACTCTCAACGCCTTTGGCGGCTTCGACCTGGACGGCGATTTCACCGATAACGGTAACGGGTTCAATGACTTCGTGATCGATCCGCTCGATTATGACCAGGTTACAGGAGAGCCGATTTCAAGTTTCCCTGGCGGATCACTGACCGCGGGTCACCTGGTCGCTGGTCCGGGAACCATTTACGTGTCGGGAATCCCACTCAACGGACTGACCGTCGAAGCAGACTTCTTCCCCAGCACACTCACCGGGGTCTATGAGTTCCAGAGTACTCCAACGAGTGCGTTCCTGACGGAGTCCTTCCTCGTCACCCAGCCCGCTCCCGCGCCCTTCGCAGGGACGCTGGTGGATCTGCTCAACACCTTCAATATCTTCCCCGATATCGATGCCGACAATAACGGAGTCAACGAGTCCTACTCTGCGGTCTTCGAGTTCGGCGGCATCTCCTGCGGTCTCTACCACACCGGTGCAGCTCCGGGCACGGGGCCGAGTGAGGACTGTAGCAATGGAGTCGATGACGATGGCGATACTCTGGCAGACTGCAATGACCCCGACTGCTTCAGCGATCCTGCTTGTAATGTCGGAGGGATTCAGTTCCGTCGTGGAGATGTCAACGGAGATGGGGCAACCAACATCGGTGATGCTGTCTACGAGCTTGGATTCCTCTTCTCGGGAGGCGCCGCTCCGGTGTGTGACGATGCGGCCGATACCAATGACGATGGTGGAATCAACATCGGGGATGCGGTTTACTTGCTCGGATTCCTCTTCTCGGGGGGAGCCGCTCCTGCAGCGCCAGGAGACACTTGTGGCATAGATCCGACCGATACCGATGCGCTCGAATGTGCATCTCCGACGGGTGGCTGCTAATCCTGTAGCGAACCTGTCGATGCTTTCAGTGGCTCACAACTCCCCGCCAGGAACCCATGGTTCCTGGCGGGGAGTTTTCTCATCGGTACTGCGTCGGTGGGCTTGCCGAGTGGCTGATCTGGGTCGATGATTCCGTCTACCCGGAGAGGAAACAATTTTGGGCCGTACCGAAGGAATCGACACTGCATCGTGGATGACTCCTGCTATTCGACAGCAGATCGCTTCCGAGATCGCTGACGCTGGCCAGAATGAGGTCTTCTTCCTCGGTCGAGTCGATGACCAGGGCCAACTCCATCAAGTTGAAGTGGTCGCACGAGGCCGCTCTTCAGAGGTGCCTGTCTTCCTTTCTCGAGCGGAGGAGGGATTTCAGGTGCTGATCCACAACCATCCGGGAGGAGATCTCACTCCCAGTTCAGCCGACCTCTCGATCGCCTCGGATGCAGGTGGCCGACGCCTCGGATTCTTCATCGTCAATAATGATGCCAGCAAGATGAATCGAGTCGTCGAACCGTTTCCCGAGCGTGAGGAAGTGCTAGTGGATCCCGTCGAGATCGAACAGATCTTTGCTGACGGAGGAGTCTTTTCCACATCCTTCCCCGGATATGAGCAACGCCCAGGGCAGGTGGAGATGGCGAAGTCTGTGTCGAGGGCTCTCAATCAAGGTGACATCGCCGCTCTGGAAGCGGGAACCGGGGTCGGGAAGTCCTATGCATATCTGGTACCTGCGATTCTCTGGGCGGTCAAAAATCGCAGCAGAGTAGTGATTTCCACTGCAACGATTCCGCTTGGCGAACAACTGGTTCACAAGGATCTGCCCGCTCTTCAAAGAGTGCTGGGAATCGATTTCCGATTCGCCTTGATCCAGGGGCGTGGCAATTATGCTTGCCGGAGAAAGACCAAGCAGGTGTCGACGGAACCCGAGATCTTCTCCGATGATGAAGAGCGAGCGAGCTGGGTAGCGGATGTGGTCGACCGTCTCGGGGAGGCAAAGCATGGCACTCGCCAGGAGATGCTAGGTGAGGTTCCTGCTGAGATCTGGTCCGATTTCCAGTCCACTTCCGATCAATCCTTGAAGGCGAGATGCCCGCATTACCGTGAGTGCTTCTATTACGAGGCAAGGCGAAAGTCATTCGGTGCACATATTGTGGTGGTCAATCACCACTTGCTCTTTGCCGATCTCAAACTGCGGAGATCAACCGGTGACTTCGATAGTGACCTGGTGCTCCCTGGCTATCAGAAGGTCATTTTTGATGAAGGTCATCACCTGGAAGAGGTCGCCTGTCACCACCTGGGAGCAGAAATATCCCGCCGAGGAGTTCTTCAAGTGCTGGGCCGATTGGTGGCCAGCCGCGGCAAGAGGAGCCGCAAGGAGAGTGGTCGCCTTCCGTGGTTACGCAGTCACCTCGCGCGCCACCACCAGGGGCACGCCCACGAGTTGCTGTCGATGACGGTGCTTCCGCGAGTGCGCGTTGCCCGGAAAGAGATCGAGGCGGCACTCGATCGACTGGAAGTCAGGGTCCTCTCTGAATCCCACCTGGTGGCAGACTCTGCGCAGAATAACGGATCTTTCATGGCGCGAATCGGGGACCGTGAAGGTCTGCTTCCGATGACCGTGGTTTCTCCTCCACTGGCGGACGTGAGGGAGAGCCTCGATGGGTTGAGAGGTGAGTTGCAAAATTGCTTCGAGGTTCTTGAAGAGGAGACCTTCGAACCGGAAGTAGAATTCCAGGCAGGTCTGGTAGAGATGCGTTCGGCACTTCGCTCGGTGGTCGAGCAGATCTCATCGATCGATTTCATTCTGGGAGCCGCAGGTGGAATCCAGCCATGGATCGAGATGGCATCGAAACCTGCCAAGCAACTGGTTCTTCGTGCTGCTCCTTTACGCGTCGATGAACTCCTCGCTGAGCACCTATACGGGCCGGTTTCTACAGTGATTCAGACCAGCGCCACGTTGAGAGTCGGGGAGTCGTGGAACTTTCTCAGTGACAGGCTCGGTTGGGATCATGTCGAACGTGAGCGGATAAAGCGTGAGGACTTCTCATCTCCATTCGACTGGAAGCGTCAGGTCTTGCTTGGATTGCCAGGTGACATTCCGGACCCGGGTCGTACTGGATATGACCAGAAGATTGCAGAGATGGTGCTCGACACCGCTCGTGCGGCAGACGGCCGAACCTTCGTCCTGTTCACATCACATCAGGCGCTTCGGCGAACAGCAGAGATGGTTCGTTCTGGTTTGCAGGCGCTTGGCATGCCGCTTCTGGTACAGGGTGAAGCCCCCCGGAGCGAATTGCTGAGACGATTCGTCGACTCCGGTCATGCAGTGCTTTTCGGTAATCAGTCGTACTGGGAAGGAATCGATGTTCCTGGAGCGGCATTGTCTTGTGTGATCATCGCCAGGTTGCCCTTTAGAATTCCCAATCACCCGCTCGAGCAAGGTAGGGCGGAGGAACTGGAAGCGAGAGGGAAGAGTCCATTTGCTCACCTCGCATTGCCCCGGGCGGTGTTGGGCTTGCGTCAAGGATTCGGACGTTTGATCCGAACTCTCGATGATCGGGGTGTCGTGGTCATCGGAGATGCACGAATCGTCAACAAGCCCTACGGGAAACGGTTCCTCTCAAGTTTGCCTGATTGCCGTCGCATCACTGGCACGTGGGATGAAGTCCGTACAGGACTGGAAGCTTTCTTTTCAGAATCGGATGTAGAGGAGCGCACCGGATGAAAATTCGAGGCGTCATCATCGCAGCAGGAGAGTCGAGTCGTCTCGGTTCACCCAAGGCTTTGCTCAATATTCACGGACGTTCGATTCTCGATCGTTTACATCAGACTTTACGCGCTGGTGGGTGTGATGAAGTGATGGTGGTGGGTGGGGGTACCCATTGCGTGGCAGTGCAGGAAGAGGCGGATCGGATTGGAGTTCCACTGGTGATCAATCATGATCCCAGCGATGGACCGGTCAGCAGTATCAGGACGGCAGTCGCTGTGGCGGGGCAGTGGGATGCAATGCTGATTCATCCGGTAGATGTCATCGGAATCAGGCAATCGGATGTCGAAAAACTGACCAGGGCCGCCCGTCAAAGGCATTCCCGTTTCGATGCCTGGATCATCTCTCATTCGATGCGTCGTGGTCACCCTGTGATCGTGACCATGGATAAGATCGAGGCTCTACTGCAAGCCGATGGCCCGCAGCACCTGAGGGCTTTGTTAGCGCTTCCGGATCTGATGATCGATCATGTCGTGACGGAGAACCCCTTGGTTCTCGAGGATGTGGACGATCTGGCCGACTGGATAAGGGTCTCAGCCCTGGTCGAGGAGTGATCAGTAACCGGACACGTTATTCTTGGCCCACTGCAGATGCTGTAACCAGGTGTCTGGTCTGGTGCCTTTTTCCTCGGCGATGCGGAAGTTGTCCCGCGCGATGTCATTGAGACCTCGGTACATACTGAGCAGTCCCAGAGGAATTCGGTACTCCACGCTTGAATTCCCGTGCCGCTGGGAAACCAGGCCGAACAGAAACGAGTCGGTGAGTTCACTGATCTTCATCGGCATCACGGCGTTCTCGGAAGATAGTCGAAGCCAGACACTCTCACTGTCTATTCGATCGACGACTCCTCGGTCCTTGCGACTCCTGTTGCGGCCTTCCAGTGGAACCCGTTCGAGGGTTACTTCCTTGCCGTCCTGCCCCATTTCCTTCAGTTCCTGAAGTGCACTCTTGATGAATTGATCGAGTAAGCCGAAGGCGAGAAGGTCGGTTTCGATCAGCGCCTTCACATCGTCCACCATCAACTCGGCATCCAGGGAAACTGCAATGCTGACCATTCCCTTGATGTCTCGCTGGAGAGATTTCTCTCGATATTGGGACCAGAGGGCCAGGTACAGTCTGTTTTCCTCGATCATTCTCTTCTTCGACTCTTCCTTCGCCAGTTTACTTCGTGCCATGACGATTTCGTCCCGCCATTTGACGGCACTGCTGGCGTTATCTGGATCTGCGTAGAGTTCGATCTCATCGATCAGTGCCAGCGCTTCGACGAACTCTCGGCGATCCCTGTGGAAGTTGATCTTTTGGCGGTCTGCTTCGAATCTGGAGTCAATTTCTTCCTCCCAGTTCGAGAGCAAGATCTCGATGTCACGATTGAGATCCTCGTCTTTTCGCGCAGAGGAAGGGCGATCATCGAGGCGAGTGATGGCGGCCCACAACTCACCATCGCTGGCCAGTTGTTTGGCTTCAGCCATGACCGTTCGACCATCCGCTTGCCTCGTTTGCACTATCGATACCCTGATATTATCCAGAGCAGTACTCATCTTGGCCGAAGCTCGCGTTCCCCCATGAGTTGGGAGTGCGAGTTTGAGGGCTCGAATCTGCAAGTCTTGGTCTTGTGACAAGATAGAACTCAGATGAGATTCAGCGAGAGCCTCGGATCTGTCGAAATCGATCTTGGCCGTTGCCATTCGCTCCACGATTTTCTGTGCTGCGACTTCGTTTCGATGTTGCTCCAACCGTTCATCAAACTGAGGGGTACCCTGGTTCATCTTGGACGCGGCAGAGAGCATCATCAAAACTGATATGGCCACTCCAGTACCGATTCCGATCTTGGTCATCAGAGTGTTCTTGCTGTGGGTCGAAGTTTTGGAACTCCCTGCCCCTTTCCGCTGGCGGGATGTACCGGAGGATCCAGAACCGCGTGCGGGTCGTTTCCGAGCCCTGGGAGAACTGATCGAGTTCTGCTCCTTCGGTGTTCCGCTGGCGAGATGAAGAGCAGTGAGCAATTCCTCTGCATCCTGGTAGCGTTGCTTCGGAGTCTTTGCGAGCAGTTTCTCCACCACCTCATCGAGTGGAGAATCGACTCCGGTCAGGGTGGCAACCGGGATGATCTGTTCCTGTACATGCTTCTGGAGAATCTCTCGATTGCTATTCCCCTGGAAGGGCGGCCTACCGGTCATGCAGTGGTAGAGGGTTGCTCCGAGTGAGTAGAGGTCGCTCCTGGCGTCGATATCTTGACCCAGAGCCTGTTCCGGCGAGATGTAGAGTGGAGTGCCTTTACGCAGATCAGAACTGTCCAGGGAACCGGCTTCTTCTTCGGCAAGGGCCAGACCGAGGTCGGTGATCTTGGGAATGCCGTCCTCGGAGATCAGGATGTTCCCAGGCTTGAGATCGCGATGGAGCAGACCTGCAGAATGAGCGTGGGACAGACCTTGTGTGATGCACAGGGCCAGTTCTCCCAGCTCTCTTTCTGATAGCGATCCCCTTCTGGCCAGCTTCTGCTGAAGAGTTTCCCCCTCCACCAGTTCCATGGCGAACCAGCACTTCCCATCTGTGATCCCTGCATCGAGGGCATGAACGATGTGAGGGTGGTTCAAGCGCGCAGCATTCCTCGCTTCTGTGATCAAATCTTCGGGTCTAGTAGTTTTTGTCATAGTCGAGGAGAACACTTTCAGCGCCACGATCTTGCCCAGAGATTCCTGCTTTGCTTTCCAGACGGTGCTGGTCGCACCTCTGCCGATGGGGTCGAGAATCTCGAACCCCGGTATTCCCTCGGGTGGGAGTTTGGCCTCGATACTGGAGATGAGCCGGTTGGATTGATCCTGAGTCAACAGATCGAGAGCCACCGCGTGTCCACTGGCATCTCCATTGTCGTTCTGCATCTCCGCAGCGATCGCCTTCACCCCATCCTCGTCGAGCAGCCCACTCTTGAGCGCCGACTTCAGGAATAACTGATCCAACTTGTTCATCTGAGGCTCTCCTGTACAGGCTGCTGGGTCCGCTGAGCGTGCCTCTGGATGAGAAGGTTTCCAGCCACCAGAGTCAACATGGACCGAACCGAGTTCAGCAGATAAGATCCTCTACCACCCGAGAAAGAGGAGTGAATGTACCTCACCCTGATATTGAGCAGTTTACTGTTTGTCGCTCCTGCCGAGATTCCGTCCGGGAATGAGCCTCATCTGGATGCTGAGGTCCTTCTCAATCCATCCACAGGAGCGATTTCCTGGCGTGCCACTGTGAAGAGGCTAGGAGGATTACAGACCCATTTTGATTTCCCCCTTCATTCAGGTTTGACGCCTCAACTCGAATCGGCTGGATCCTTGACACAGATCCGGGATGCCGCCGCAGTTGGATCCGGAGCGACACTGGATCCCCAGCGGCCGGTGTCACGTCGATGGTGGAGAGTCGAGTTCGAGGACCAGGAGTCTTCCCCTGTGATTCTCAGAGCATCAGGGGTCATCCAGGAACAGCTGACACAGGTCGGTTCAGGTGCGGGAAAATCTTTTTCAGCGACTCCTGGGACCATCGAAGAAAAGGGTGTGTTTCTGGGTGGAGCCACATCGTGGTTACCCCTTCAGGAAGAGACCAGGTTCACTTTCTCGCTGGAAGTCGATCTTCCGGCTGGCTGGACAGCTGTGAGTCAGGGCACGAGAGAAGTCGTGTCGAGTGAAGCGGATCGGAGCATCGTTCGCTGGAGAAGTGAGAAGGATAAACCCCAGGAAGAAATCTTTCTCATCGCTGCCCGTTTTCACGAGTACCGCAAAGTGACCGCGCAGGTCGAGGCTCAGGTGTTTTTACGAGAGGATGAGCCAAATCTGGCCGCCAAGTACCTGGAAGCGACGGTTCAATACGTCGAGATGTACTCGAAGTTGATCGGCCCCTATCCCTACTCGAAGTTCGCATTGGTCGAGAACTTCTGGGAGAGCGGTTACGGCATGCCGTCTTTCACGTTGCTGGGCCCGCAAGTGATCCGGCTACCCTTCATCCTCAGATCATCCTATCCACACGAGGTGCTACATAACTGGTGGGGGAACTCGGTGTATGTCGATTATCCGAGCGGCAACTGGTGCGAAGGGCTCACTGCATATCTCGCCGACCATCTGATGAAGGAAGGTGAGGGACGTGGAGCAGAGTACCGTCGCGATGTCTTGAAGAAATTCGGATCTTATGTCCAGGAGGGGCTCGATTTTCCCCTACGAGATTTTCGTAGTCGTCATTCCGGGGCTTCAGAAGCGGTGGGCTACGGCAAGTGCCTGATGTTGTGGCATATGATCCGATTGAAGGTTGGCGAGGAAGCGTTCAAGAAAGGTCTTCAGGAGTTCTACTCGTCCTATTCTTTCAGAAGTGCTTCATTTGAGGATATTGCTGCTTCCATCGGAGAAGTGGCGGGTATCAAACTCGTGGACTGGATGAAGTCCTGGATTGAAACCACTGGGGCTCCGGATTTCCAACTGACCGTGGAGTCAGGGGGTGCAAGTTCGCGAATCGTGATCGAGCAGGTTCAGGAACAGGGGCCGTATCCGGTTCGAGTTCCGGTTCAAATTCAGCTGAAGAGTTCGCCTGGATGGTTGCAAGAAGTGGTCGAGTTTTCCGCGAATGAAGCAGGGATCATCCCCCGACAGCAATCCTTCGAGGTGGAGCATTCGTTGGCTGCGGTGAGGGTGGATCCGTTATTTGATGTGTTTCGAAGACTCGATTCTTCGGAGACCCCACCGACCATCGGAGACATCTTCGGTGCCTCTTCCCAGTTGATCATCTTACCGTCTCAGAGCCCGAGGCTATCAGCTTGGCGAGAGCTTGCGGAGTCATGGGCTTCCTCTGGAGATGTTCAAATCATTCTCGACCGAGAGTTGAATGAGATCTCCGACGGAACAGCGATCTGGTTTCTTGGTGAACCAATACTGCCGGAAGAGTACAGAGCATTGCTGACGGAGATTCAAGAAAAAGGGGCCTCGGAGCAATTCACGCTGGCTTCTTCACTCTGGAATTTGCCGGATATGAAACAGTCCAGTGAGAAAGCACCGTTGCGGCAGCAGGATCACTGCGGGATCCAGGTGGCCAGGCAGTCTGGCAAAGAGAATTCGACGATGGGTTGGATTCGTTGTTACCGAGAGGCAGCGATTCCAGGACTGGCTCGGAAACTCCCACATTACGGCAAGTATTCTTATCTGCTGTTCGAGGGAGATGAGCCGACCAATGTGGGGAAAGGGGAGTGGTCTACCGGATCTTCTCCTCTTTCCTGGACCGCTGAAGATGTTTCAGTCGAGGCGATAGTGGACTCACGAGAACCTCTTGCCCGACCAGGGCCGGTCCTCGATGGAGATCGAATGATCTCCGATGTTCGTTGGCTTGCTGATCCACAACTGGAGGGGCGAGAAAACGGTTCAGTGGGTCTGGAACAAGCGACTCAGTGGGTGGCGAATCGGTTTGAAGAGATCGGTTTGCAGCCTGCAGCCCCCGACGGGTCCTATTTCGATCCCTGGAGCGAATCAGCCGAGATCGTTGGTGAGAAAAGAACCGTCCCATTGCGCAATGTCATCGGCATGATTCCCGGAACAGATGAGACGTTGTCGGGGCAATCGGTGGTGGTTCTCGCCCATGTCGATCATCTAGGCCGCGGTTGGCCCGATGTTCGATCGGGTAATGAAGGCAAGATACACCCGGGAGCCGACGATAACGCTTCAGGCGTTGCAGTGATGCTAGAGACGGCTCGAATCCTTGCAGGTACTCATCGCCCTGCCAGGAGCGTCATCTTTGTCGCTACCAGTGCCGAGGAGTGGGGATTGCGTGGGGCTCGTCGGTACATCGAATCGATGGAGCAGTGGCCTGCAGAGCGGGCCATCTCGGTGATCAGCATCGACGCAGTCGGTCGCCTTTCCGAAGGGAAACTTCTGGCATTGGGAATAGGTACCGCCACCGAGTGGATCCATATTGCTCGTGGGGTTGGTTTCACTACTGGTGTCGCAGCGACTGCGGTCAACGATGATCCAGGTGGGTCGGACCAGGTACCCTTCCATGCTCTGGGAGTCCCCGGGATCCAGCTGACGACGGGAGCCCATGACGATTATCACCGTCCAGGAGATACTGCCGACAAGGTCGACACTGCTGGAATGGTTGAGGTTGCGATATGGTTGCGGGAAGCGCTGTTGTATCTATCTGATCGTACCGAGCCGCTGACCTCGACCCTGGATGGGGCGGCGGGAACTGAAACTACAGCTCCTACCGCCGGGAGAAGGGTATTTCTGGGCACGATTCCAGATTTCGCTGACACGGGACCGGGTGTCAGGATCGAAGGAGTGGTGGAAGATTCTCCTGCTCAGGCGGCGGGGCTACGAGAGGGAGATCGACTCCTCTCGCTGGATGGTACCGCCATCGAAGACCTCCGGGGCTACTCGAACCTGCTGAAGCAGTTAGAAGCGGGAGATACAGTGTTGCTGGTGATCGAACGGAAGGATGACACCTTCGAGGTGAATGTAGTCCTGAATAAACGTTGAATTCATGCGATCAGATTTCCTCTGGTGATTAGACTCCCACTCAAGGAATCACTGTTCCCATTCGATCTGGAGGCTCATTGGTCAGCGTCTATGAGATTAAACCAGCATTTCAAAATCTGCTCAGACCGATTGTGAAGTTGTTGGCGCGCATCGGTGTGACCGCCAATCAGGTTACCATTGCAGCGATGTTGCTGTCGATCGTCACGGGGATCTGGATCCTCGATGAGTATCACCCCTTACCATTTCTGTCGGCAGAGAACTCAGAATCGTCTTCGAGCCCTTGTCTGCTGCTGGCAATCCCGGTGGTCCTGCTGCTGAGGATGGCTCTCAATGCCATCGATGGGATGCTGGCAAGGGAGCACGACATGAAGTCGAGTCTCGGAGCAGTTCTCAATGAACTGGGAGACGTCATCTCGGATGCCGCTCTTTATCTGCCCCTGGCCTATGTGGCAGGATTCAACGCTGTACTGGTCGTGGCAATGGTGATCGTCGGAATCATTGCAGAGATGACTGGAGTCATTGCAGTCCAGATCGGGGCGAGCCGACGATACGATGGGCCAATGGGGAAGAGTGATCGAGCGCTAGTGGTGGGCCTCATTTGCGGAATCATCGGACTTGGATACGATATTTCCCACTGGCTCGATCCGATTCTTGGGGTGCTGATCGGATTGGGTGTGCTGACCATCTGGAATCGGTCGAGAAAAGCGCTTCAGGAGTGCCAGTGAACTGGTTCAGTAACCTCTCATCAGCGGTCGAGTACTCCCTCGGGGCCATCTTCTCGGTGCTGATCCTATCCACCTTGATCGTGAAACTGATCGGTTGGCTGAAGCCTGAAAAGGATCTTGGGGACCTTCCTCCAAGAATATTTTCGTGGTGGATCATCGTCTCCATGGTGACGGTGGCACTGGTTCTTCAAGAACCATATTCCATCATGTTCTTCGCTCTGGTCAGCTTTCTGAGTCTCAAGGAGTTCTATTCGATGATACCCACGCGCCGTGCAGATCGGCGCGTACTCTTCTGGGCATATCTTGCGATACCCGTTCAGTACTACTGGATTCATGATCGATGGTACGACATGTTTATCATCTTCATTCCAGTCTATCTGTTCCTGCTCTTGCCGATGAGAATGGTGTTCATCGGAGCCAACGAAGGATTCTTGAGGGCTGCGAGTTCCACCCAGTGGGGCCTGATGACATGTGTGTTTTGCATCGGCCACATCGCTTATCTCGGGACACTGGATGTGGAGCATGTGGGAGTTGCGGGTGGGCCGGGTCTGACGGTGATGCTGTTGATCCTCACCGAAGGAAATGACATCGCGCAGTATTTCTGGGGAAAGATTATTGGTCGAACCAAGATCATTCCCAAGGTCAGTCCCAACAAGACCTGGGAGGGTTTCATCGGAGGGTTGGCGACCACGGTGGCACTGTCCTATTGGATTGGCCCATACCTTTCACCATTCACCACCCAACAAGCACTGATCGCGGGGGGGTTGGTCGGTACGGCGGGCTTCATCGGGGATGTGGTGATGTCGGCCATCAAGCGAGACCTCAACATCAAGGACACAGGCGGCACTTTGCCGGGTCATGGCGGAATTCTCGATCGTGTCGACAGTCTCATCTACACTGCGCCAATCTTCTTCCACTTCAGTTTCTGGCTGTACTATTAAAATTTTGAATCTACTGCTGAAGGTGATGTTCCAGTGTTTGTTTGTCCGTCCACTGGTGTTGATCTTGATCGGTCTGAATGTTCGGTTTCGGGAGAGGATTCCCGATAGCGGTCCAGCCATCATTGCTGCCAATCACAACAGCCATCTCGATTCCTTCATCTTGCAGTCTCTCTTTCCCCTGCAGATGATGAACAAGGTTCGTCCTGTGGCAGCAGCGGACTACTTTCTCAAGAACAAACTGATCGCTTGGTTTTCACTGAAGATCATCGGGATCATTCCTGTGCACCGAAAGGTTCGCCACAGCGAGGGGAATCCTCTATCCGCTTGTAGTGAGGCGCTTGAAGCGGGCGAAATCCTCATCATTTTCCCTGAAGGCAGCCGGGGAGAGGCCGAGATGATGGATGAGTTCAAGACGGGAGTGGCTCACCTCGCACAGAGACATCCAGAGGTCCCGGTTTATCCACTCTTCTTGCATGGGTGTGGAAAAGCACTGCCGCGCGGGGAAGCGATCTTCGTTCCCTTCTTCGTCGATGCGGTGGTGGGGCAGCCGATGAGATGGAGTGGAGATCGGACGGAATTCGTGGCAACACTGAAGCGAGAGATCGAAGGTCTGGCAGATCATTGCAAGCGGCCGGCATGGGATTGAATCGGCCGGAGCGAATCGGCCGCAGCGAATTGACGGAGCGAATCGACGAGGCGGTTAGGCTTCTTCTCTGCCCCCGACGCCGAAGTATGCGGCGTCCGGGTGATGGAAGGCGAGTGCCGAGACACTGGCCTCTGGATCCATCATGAATCCCTCTGTCAACTCCACACCCAGGTGCTCCTGAGGATGGAGCAATCTCCAGATCACCTCCTGGCAGGAGAGGTCGGGACAGGCGGGATACCCGAAGGAGAATCGTTTCCCACGGTATCGTGCCCGGTATAGATCGAGATTTGAAATTCCAGCGGGGTCAGGGAAGCCCCAGCCAGATCGGATCTCTCGGTGAACAAATTCTGCGAGACCTTCGGCCATTTCAACGGCAAGCGCCTGAACAGCGTGAGACTTCAAGTATTCTCCGGAGTTCATCCATGCACGCGATTGTTCCCGTACCTTTGAACCTGCAGTGGTCACCAGCATCGTGAGATGATCTTGCGGAGTCCCATCATCGGCGAGGGGCAAGATGTAATCACAGATCGATTGATGAGGAACTTTGACCTGGCGAGGGAAAGCGATCTTCTCGGCAGGCTCCAGTGAGATCGGATCGTGAATGGTGATATCCGTGGCCGTGGCACTTGCGGGGAAACACTTCCACATCGCCTTGGGCATCAGGAGTTCCCGTTGAATCGTCTCTTCCAGTAACTCTTCCATCAATCGCTGAAGACTCTGGGCCTTGTCGTCTCCGGCTTGGATCTTCTTGGTGAAGTTGCCCCGCAATCCCATATGTCTGCCGTAAAGCATCTGAGGATTGATCAACGGAAAAATCTCACGTGGATCGATCTGCGATCGGATGTGTAGTTCATGGTCAGGGATCGCAGGGATTTCTTCCAGAATGGCGATCGCAGGGGATCGATCGGGGAGAGTGATCTGGGCTACTGCTGTGCTCGTCGCGGGAGACCCTCCGCTGAGAATACGATTCTGGCTTCGTTTGACCTCTGCGAAAAAGGCATCTCGTTTGCTCTCATTGATGATCTCACTGACAATCCGTAATCCATCCATGGCATCCCGAGCGTAGATCACGGGGGAGTCGATCTTCTTCTGTATCTTCAGCGCGGTGAACTTCTCGGAAAGTGCAGCTCCTCCGACCAAAATGGGCAAATCGATTCCGGAGGATTGCAGATCTTCTGCGGTGACAACCATTTGATGAGCAGATTTGACCAGCAATCCAGAGAGCCCGATGATGTCAGGTTGATGTTCCTGAACGGCATCGATGAGTTGAGCCGGAGGAACCTTGATTCCCAGGTCGATGACATCGTAGCCATTGTTGGAGAGGATGATCTGCACCAGATTCTTTCCGATGTCATGAACGTCACCCTTGACGGTCGCCAGCATCACTTTTCCCCTGGAGATGGAATCCGATGATTCCATGTGTGGCTCGAGGAATGCGACGGCAGCCTTCATCGATTCAGCACTCTGCAAGACTTCAGCAACGATCAGTTCATTGTTGTTGAAGAGCCGACCAACTTCTGCCATTCCGTTCATCAAGGGGCCGTTGATGATGGCCAGTGGAGCATCGTACATCTCCAGTGCGACCTGGAGTGCGTCATCGAGTCCTTCCTTGGTTCCTTCGATGATATTTCGTGCGAGGCGTTCTGGAATTGGTAGTTCGAGGAGAGGTGACTGACCCTCGGTGGCGACTTTTCGGCCGCGAAAGTGTTCCGTGAACTCTACGATGGGGTCCTTGGATCGTTGCCAGATGAGGTTTTCGCACAGAGTGCGTTCCTCCTCGGGAATGCTGGCGTAGCGATCCATTCGCTCCGAATTGACAATCGCCATCGATAGGCCGGCTTGAACACAATGGTACAAAAACACGGAGTTCAGGACTTCACGCCCCGCAGGTGGTAATCCGAAGGAAACATTACTGATTCCAAGCACGGTGCTGCACCGAGGGAATCGTTCCTGGATTGCGCGGACGCCATCGATAGTGGAACTCGCCGATGATGTGTACTTCGCATCACCCGTACCCACTGGAAATACCAGGGGGTCAAAGACGATGTTAGATTCTGGAATTCCGTACTTCTTGGTCAATAACTCGTGAGATCGCTCGGCGATCTCCAGTTTTCTTGCAACGGTGACTGCCATTCCATCTTCGGGGTCCTCATCGATGCAGCCGACCACGAGCGCCGTCCCATAACTTTTTGCCAGCGGGACTACTGCTTCGAAGCGGTCTTCTCCGTCTTCCAGGTTGATCGAGTTGATGATCGATTTCCCCTGGCACAATTTGAGGGATGCTTCGATGACATCGGCATCGGTGGAGTCGATCATCAGAGGAGCCTTGGTCATCCGATTCAGCATCGGTAAGAACTGCATCATGTCATCTAGTTCTTCTCTGTCAGGATCCGCCATGCAAACATCGATGATGTGTGCGCCCCCCTTGTCCTGACGTCTCCCGATTTCCGCTGCCTTCTCGAATTCTTCTCGACCGATCATCTTCTTGAATCGTCGGCTGCCGATGACATTGGTTCTTTCTCCGACCACGAGCGGAGTGGTGTCTTCATTGACCTCGACCACTTCAATGCCGGAAATTATCGCCGGGGAAGTTTTCTCCCATCGGCGAGGTGTGACTGCGGAGGCGCTTTGCGCCATCGAGCGGATGTGGTCTGGAGTGGTTCCGCAACATCCGCCGAGAATGTTGATCCAACCCTGATCGAGGAACGGTTGGACATGGTCCGCCAGAATCTCGGGAGTTTCCTCGTACAGCCCGTCCGAATTGGGAAGTCCGGCATTGGGGTAAACCGACACCGGGAATGCCGAGATCCCCGCGAGAGTTCTCAGGTGGTCGGTCATGAAGCGAGGACCGGTGGCACAGTTCATTCCGATGAAGAGCGGCTCGAAGTGTTCGACGCTGGTGTAAAAGGCATCGATCGCCTGGCCTGCCAGCATCGTACCCATCGGCTCGATGGTGCAGGAGATCGCCACCGGTCTGGAGAATCCGACATCGTCCGATGCGGCTGCGATTCCGAACTGAGCGGCTTTCAAGTTGAGAGTGTCTTGCACTGTTTCCAGGAGCAATACATCACATCCACCTCTCAATAATCCTCGAGCTTGAACGCGGAAATGTTCTTTTAACTCATCGAAGGTGATCCCGCCGGTAACGGAAAGGGTCTTGGTGGTAGGGCCCATCGACCCGATGACCCACCGAGGTTTCTCCGGAGTGGCGAATCGTTCCGCTTCAGCACGAGCAATCTGACTGCCAAGGATGTTGATTTCCTCGGTTTTTTCTCCGAGTTGGTACTCGTCGAGGACCAAGGGGGTGGCTCCGAAGGTATTGGTTTCGATGCAATCGGCTCCCGCCTCCAGGTACCGTCGATGAACCGAGCCGATCACTTCCGGACGAGTGAGGACCAGGTTTTCGTTACAGCCGAGGAGATCCTCACCACCGAAATCTTCTGCAGTGAGGTCAAGATCCTGGAGTGCGGTGCCCGTGGCTCCATCCAGGATCAGAATCCTCTCACGAAGGTGAGCGAGGAACTGATCTCTGACCTGTTCCTTACTGATCTTTGAAGGGTCGAATGACATTTCTTCAGTGCCTCCGGGAAGGGTAAGTGAGTGCTTGAGTATAGGGTTGTGAAGGGGTCGGGGATACCAATCGTGACGGAAGAGGAGCAGTCATCTGGGATCGGGTGGTGTGCCATCTTGTTCGATCAGGCGCAGCAGAATCTCCTGCATCTGGGTGGTTACATCTTGGAGTCTTTGTTCCGTCTCCTGCTGTCGTCGAACCAGTTCCAGTTGATTCTGGTGGGCGGAATCCAGCGCTTGTTGGCTCTTTTGAAGTTCGGCAGAGAGTGTTGACTTGATCTGTTCCAGTTCGGCGGAGAGTGTTGACTTGATCTGTTCCAGTTCGGCGCTGGCGATTTCATCGAACCCGGAAAATGCACTGCCCAACTCTTCCAGCTTTAGCTGGAGAGCATCGAAGCGGATCGAGTGAGCATCGAGTTTTCCGGTCCACTCGCTGGTGGTGCTGGTGATCCGTTCATCTAACTTGTCCACCCCGGTCCGCACTCCCGCAAGATCGGTCTTGATGATGATGACTTCTTCATCGATCCGATTCACTTCGCCAGAGATTCGATCGTCCTCTAATTGGAAACTTTTTTGTTTCTTTTCGATGTTGTCGATCTGTTGCTGGTGCTTGGAACCGGCCCACAAGAATGAGATGACCAGAGCAATCATCATGATGACGAGGACATTGAGGAGTTTCATCGACATTTCCTTCCGGCATGAGGAACGCGCATTGGCGGTGGGGGTGGGATTCGAACCCACGAGGGCTGTTACACCCTGCCGGTTTTCAAAACCGGTGCATTAGACCACTCTGCCACCCCACCCATGTTGCGAGATTGCTCCAGGCCGCTTCAGGTTACTCGTTTCCTTGGTTCGGGTCACCATCATCAGCCGAGGTGTGGAATGTCCGTGAATCCTTCAGTCTGGTGAGCCGCTTTTCTCGAATTCCCTGGGCCAGATCCCTGAGATCTTCCACTCGATCGTGTTCGTCGACCACCTCGATACCGAGAATCGTCTCGAACAGGTCCTCGGTGGTGAGAAGGCCACAGGTTCCACCGTGTTCATCGGCGACCATGGCGATGGGATCATGACCACTGGTCAGGTCGCTCAGTGCTTGACGCAAGGTCGCCACTTCGGGAACGAAGCGGATGTCCCTCCTGAAGTGGGAGAGAGGCGTGGATTCCGACAGCCCGCCGATGCTGGCGGTGAGAATCTCACGGAGCAAGACGTATCCAGTCACCTCGTCGCGAGTCTTGGCGTGAATCGGGATCCGACTCGGCAGCTGACTGCGCTTATTTTCTGCCAGAAGGTCACCGATGGTGGCTGCTTGCCACATGTCCCAGACCACGGTGCGTGGAGTCATCATGTCGCCGACCAGAATCTCATCGAGTCGTAGGATATTTCCGTAGAGCATCTCCTCATGGTGAGCGAGGGTTCCATCGGTCCTGGCCATGTCGATCATCGCCTCGACTTCGCCGCGGGAGACGTGCTCCGCCTTGCTCTGACCGACGATTCGCGTCAGGAATCCGGTCAGCACCAGGACGGGCTTCATCAGGTAGGTGAGTAGTTTGAGCACGACGCCGACAAATCCGGACAACTTGCGGCAGTGAACCGCCCCGAGAGTTTTCGGAATGATCTCTGAACCGGTCAAGACGAGGAAGGTGAAGAGCGTCGTGAAGAGGGCCACCCAGGCGGGATATTCCTGGTGAACCAGGTAACCGGCGAACGAGGCTCCCATCGTGTTGGAGATGGTATTGAGGATCAGGATGGCACTGATCGCCTCGTTCAGCCGATCTCTCTTCAATTCCAGCAACCAGCGGATTCCCCGCCTCTGATCTCGCCGTTCCTCCAGGCTCGGGAGTGAAACGGAGAGGAGGGTAGCCTCCAGCAGAGAGCACAGAAACGAGATGGAGAGGGTCAGGGATACGACCAGGAGAAGAGTTGTCACTGAGTTCCGTCCACAAGAAGGTGTCGATTTCGGGTTCCAGCATACCCGCTCGATTCCTCTCCGAAATAGCACCCTCGGCGACGGATCCGGGTCTTGAAGATTACCGGAACACCGCGGCGTTTTGCACTTTACACTTTATAAAGTATGTGTCAGGCTTCCGTCGGTTGTGGGCCACCTCTCTGTTCGCATTCGATCGCGGATGCGTCATCGGGTTGCAGTGAGTGCTTGATTTTGGCGGAAGAGCCAGCGGCATCCACACGAGAAGTGGGGTTCTTCGGCCATCGGTGGGGATTCGGTGGTTCTGGCATGAACCCTGCACTGGGTAAGGGATCGCACACTGTGGTTGCGACCACGGGAAGCGATCGAAAAGGAAGGGAGAGACATTGAGAGCCAATCGTCGATTTGAACCGATCTCTTTCGACACTTCTTTCCCATCTCGCCAGATTTCGGGGGACACCAGCCTTGGTCGGTGCGTTGAGTCGACTGCGGGCACTACTCGAATCCCCTCCATTCCAGGAAATCGAAATGAATCAAAGAGAGAAACTTGCGCGACAGGCAGTTTCCGATCGCAAGTTCAGCCCCGCAGCCGCCTGCGGGTGGACATAAAGGTTGTGGTCTGACCTGAGGGTCAGTACCGGAAAGAGGGAGTCATGGTGAATCAGGATGAAAACCAGGGTGCCAACGATTCGAATGGAATCGGCTCACCCTTCGATCTGGGCAGCTTCTGGCAAGGCCTTGGTCCAGGCGGGAGATTGGGGCTTGGCTTCGTTCTTCTGTTCGTATTCGCCTTCTTCTTCAACTCCCAGGAGAAGAATGAATGGGTCGACATTCCAGCGGGGGACTCGACACAGAATTACCAGATCAAGGAGACTCTCCAGAGCAGGAACATCGATTTCCGCTTCGCCGAAGATGGAGGACTTCAGGTTCAAAAGTCCGACTTTGACCAGGTCGAGAGAGAACTGAGTGGAACGGCAGAAAAAGAAGGTTCTTCCGAGCCTTTCGCCGGCTCGTTGTTCGAGAGCTCTCGTCAGAGCCAGCAGCGCTGGGAGAAATCGGAAGTCGAGAAACTGGAGCAGGATCTTGCCCGATATGAAGGGGTGGATTCGGTCAGCGTAACTTCCAGTAAATCGACCGGTCGATCAGTCCTGGCTTCGAGCATCCATGTCAATTCGGTCAGTGTTCAGGCTGAACTGGATAAAGAATTCTGGTCGGACGGACTCAGCCAGCAAATGGCAAGAACAATCGCGTCGCATGTCTCTGGGGTATACGGAGTCAGTCTCGACAAGATCATCATGACCGATACCACGGGGCTATCGTATGACCTGTCCAGTACGGCTGTTCCTTCGGGAGACATCGTGCAGAAGAAGCACGATGTGGAAGTATATGTGACGAGGTACCTCTCCAACTTTTTCTCTCCGGAAATGTTCAGGGTCCTGGTGGATGTGAGCCTTTTCGAACCGCAACAGCAATCCCACCCTCGTGACAAGGCCACCTCGCTGGTTCCGGGACTCCATGATCTGCAGAAGCAGGTGGCCAGTTACGCTCCGATCTCCTTTCAGTTTGCCGAGTCGGTGGTCTCCAGGGCGACCTCCCAGCAGATCCCTGATCGAACCGAGGTCGATCCCCAGCTGGCAGAGATTCATCAGGTTGCAGTCACTGTGGTACTCGACAGAAATGAGGCGATAAATCGGATCGTCGCCGGAGCGCCCATAGATTACTCGACTGGAACGGGCGGTGTCATCCCGGCCGATCCTTCGGCTGCGCTGGCTCTTCGTGAGGACACGGCAACGATCGTGGCGGGGATCAAGTCTCACCTCAAGGTTCGTCTCGGTGGAGGGGCTGCGGTCGTCGCCAAGGTCGTCCACAGCAGCTTTGGGGGAGTCCTGGTAGCCAACAATGCAACTACTGGAGTGGTGGGGCCGTATGTGACAGCGATGACCGACTACCCGAATGCTTTGCTCTGGATGGTTCTGATAGGAATCGTGTCCGTCTACTGGGTGATCCGATACGGACCTGTGGAGTCGTCGATGACTCCAGCAATCGTTGGGTTCGGAGAGGCTCGCTTCTCGACGCCAAAGGTAAGAGAAACGGTCAACTCCATATTCGAGGAGTGCGAAAATTCCTTTACCGAGAAGGCGATTCAAGAGATCAGTAATCTCGGGTTCGAGTCCTCGGTCGAGATCATCCGCTTCGTCAGTTCGGATGCCGGTCTCAGCGTACCCGGGCGCCATATCTTGGCGCTGCTGGTGCTCGAGCAAAGTTCCTTCAGGTCACAGATTTTCAAGACATTGAATCCCGAAGAACTGACCACCCTGTCAGCCATGATTCGTGAGGTCAGGGAGATCGATCAGGAGTCGATCATCGATGCACTGGCGGCGCTGGAACTGTTCCAGAATTCAACAGTTGCGCCAGTGAATGGCCAGTTGCTCGAGGGCTTCGTTGGCGAGATTCCGACGCAGGTCGACGTCGAGAAGTCCGTGATCGATGACATCCGATCGAGCGATGAAAAGCTGGCCAATATGATCGAGAGTCACCGACATGATCTGAATAGCAGAGAGGTTCAATCGTCATGAATGATCCTGAGTTCGTTTCAGTGGAAGCCAGTCTTGCACCGGTGTTGCAGTCAGTAGAGGAGGCGAAGTTGCGTCTCGAAGTACTGCAGCGGGCCTATCATGACCTGATGCAGAAGCTGGTCGAAGATGGTCAGAACAAGGCGATTGAACTGAAGCAACAAGAGGAGTCTGCGCGCAAGAAGATGAAGGGCCGCCTGGCTCCGCAACTTGAAGCGGAGATCAAAGAAAGAAAGCAGGAGGGGTTCAAGAATGGGGAAGAGGACGGTTTCAAGAAAGGCCATGCAGAAGGAATACAGAGTGGCCTTGCCGAAAGTCGTCGCATTTTTGAACAAGAAGTAGAAGCGAAGGCTCAGGAGCTGGTCGAGCAATCCTGCGGGACGTTGCAAAAAACGCTATCGAAAATCATCGAGGACTTCGACAGAAGCTGGACCTTCACGATCGAGGAGACGCGCCGAGATACGGTGAAGTTGGCTCGAGGAATCGCAGAGAAGGTGATTCGTCGGGAAATCGAATCGTTGCCAGCGATGGTGGTAGAGAACATCGAGTTGGCGGTTCAGCGAATCGGAGATAGAAGCCAAATCGTCATCGAGGTCAATCCTTCCGATCTGTCTGCCGTGGTTCAGTTTCTTCCCACTCTTCGGAAAAAATTCGAAGGGTGCGAAGGTGCGGAAGTGATCGGCGTGGATTCCCTCTCCGCAGGAGGATGTCGAGTCAAGAGTCGTTCTTCAAGTGTGGATCTTACGGTGGGAACGCAACTGGACCTGATCGAACTCGCTCTGATTCAGGACAAGCAGGAGAGTTAATGAGCTTCATGGATGCACTACAGATGATGGACCAGGATCACCTGGTCAGGGTCCGTGGCACGGTTGCCAGGGTCTCTGGAGTCATCGTGGAAGCGGTCGGGCTGGCCTTACCAGTCGGTGCTGAATGCACCATCCAGACTCGCTCTGGCGAGCGAGTGGTGGCCGAGGTGATCGGATTTTCCGATGGCCGTAGTCAACTGCTTCCAGAATCGGGGAGCGAGGGGATCGCCCCCAGAGATGTCGTGGTTCACGACGGTGAGAAGCCGAGTATCGAGGTTTCGCAGCATCTCCTTGGTCGAGTCATCAATGCCAGGGGAGTCCCCATCGATGGCCTGGGTCCGCTGCCTTGTGGTGAGAAACGAAACATCACTGCGGATCCGGTTCCTGCCCTGCAACGCAAGAAGATCGATCGAGTGGTTCAAACCGGAGTGAGAGCGATCGATTCCGTTTTGACGGTGGGAGTCGGTCAGCGGCTCGGAATCTTCTCTGGCAGTGGTGTTGGGAAATCGACCCTGCTCGGAATGATCGCCAGGAATACGGACCTTCCAATACGGGTCATCGCTCTGATTGGTGAGCGAGGACGAGAAGTCCGCGATTTCATCGACAGGGATCTGGGGCCTGAAGGCCTTGCTCGCAGTGTGGTGATCGTGGCTACCAGTGACGAAGCCGCTGTGATGAGATTGAGGGCTGCGAAGGTGGCCACCTCGATCGCCGAGTGGTTCAGGGACCAGGATCAAGATGTCTTGTTGCTGCTCGACTCCATCACACGAGTGGCACTCGCCCAGCGAGAAGTGGGTCTGTGCGCTGGCGAACCACCCACGACACGCGGTTACACCCCGAGCGTATTCGCGATGCTGCCTCGTCTTCTCGAGAGAGCCGGAACTGGCAAGGTGGGAAGTATCACTGCTTTCTACTCGGTTCTGGTCGAAGGAGATGACCAGCACGATCCGATCGGAGACACGGTTCGAGGAATCCTCGACGGTCAGATGTGGTTGTCGAGAGAACTCGCTTCCAAGGGCTGGTATCCGCCGATTGATCCCTGCTCCAGCATCAGCCGATCGATGGCATCTGTGGTCGATGGTCCACACCTTTCCGCTGCCCAAGGGCTGGTGGAAAAGGTCGCCACCTACAGGGAAATCGAAGACATGGTTCGACTCGGAGCCCATGTCAGGGGGCAGGATCTGCGCTCGGACGAAGCTCTCGATGCGATGCCCAAGATTGAGGAACTGCTACGCCAGTCCCCGGAAGAGAAGAGTGCGTTTCAGGATACACGGCAGCGTCTCCTCGAGATCGCCCAGGGGCCACAGGGAGAGGAGGCGTGATGACCAGTAATCGATTCAGACTGGGATCACTCCTTCGAATCCGACAGCAGGATGCGGATCTTCATCTGAAGAAAATGGCCTGTTGCATCGAACTCCTTGAGAACCAACGGCAAGAGATAAAAGCGACCGAGGGCGAGTACCTGGAATTGGTTTCACAACTGAGAAACAGCGACAGAAGTACTGGAAGTGAAGTCTCAGGAGTCACCGGCCAGGAGTTGTTGATTCATCGGAGATACCTGGAGCGCCTTCGTGAACAGGGGAAAGCTCAGACTCGCATTGCGCAGGAGATGTCTGATCGCCTGGATGCAGTGAGGTCGGAAGTCGAGCAGGCTTTGAATCGCTGCCGGATCATCGAGCAGTTGAAGGCTCGAAGTGAATCGCTGGAACGAGATAGAAATATCAGAACAGTACAGAAACAACTCGACGAGCAGAATACGACGCGATTCGCAGGAGAAATACAGTCGGACTCGGCCTGATGAGGTTTCCTGAAAAAGGAATCGATGAGATCAGGAGATCGGAAAGGATCACCAAAATGCAACTTCAGGTAAGCAGTAGGAAATTTGAGAGCGATTGGGTCCGGACGATCCTCCTGTTAGCGATCCTGGTCATCGCAGCGACGTCGGTGATTGATGCCCAGCAATTTCCAGTTCCCAATTCCTCCAGTTCTTCTGAGGTCACCGGAACTCAGATGCCGGACGAGCGTTTTGCTAATGGCGGAATGGTTTCCGCAGGGAATTCCGCAGGCAGTGCGAATCTATGGAAAACGTTGCAGGCACTCGGAGCGATTCTGGTCATTGCGGGAATAGGAATCGGTGGATTCTTTCTGCTCAGAAAATACGCACCAGGAGCGATTCCCGGGAAGGATGCTCGAATGAAAGTTCTGATGCGAATGCCGATGGGAACTCGTCAGAACATCACTGTCGTCAAGGTTGGAGAGCGAGTGCTGGTGGTTGGGGCTTCTTCAGGTCGGATGGATTGCCTGAGTGTGATCACGGATCCGCGAGAGGTTGAGGCTCTCAGCTATGGGGTAGAGTTCACCAGGGAGATCGGTCGAGTCCATGGTGAGAGCCCGGCACCCAAATTCTCACAGCCCACCGAATCGATCTCAACTGAGGCGGGTACAGAAGCATTCAACAAGCAGGCAATCGATACTGACACATTTGATACCGAGACATTCGATGCTGAGGCATACGACACTGTCTTGGACACTGTCTTGGACACGGGGACCTTTGACACGACCGCTGAAGATTCGCAAACCGTGGATACCGCTTCGAGAGATGTGAGACATGAGATCGAATGGCTCAGGGAGCGCCTCGAGGGATTCGGCGAAAGCGTCGAGGGAGAGGTCAAGAAGTGATCAACTTCAGGCGTTCATTGATTCTGGGTGTCATCGGGGCTGCAGTGATCTTGCTGGTCACTGCACCCGTTGCACTGGCGAGCGCCGGAGATGGAGTGGATGCTGGCATCCTCGATCGAGTTTTGAGTGGATCTCCTGCGGATGTCGATGTCTCCATCAAGTTGATCTTGCTGACGACGGTTCTGGCCATCGCGCCTGCATTACTGATGCTGACCACCTGCTTCACCAGAATCATCGTGGTGCTTGGTTTTGTCCGGCGGGCGATTGGAACCCAAGATTCTCCACCCAATCAGGTGCTGATCGGGCTGTCATTCCTGCTAACTCTTGCAGTGATGGGGCCGATCTGGGGTGATATCTACACCAATGCCATCCAGCCCTATGCCGAACAGACTCCATCCCCGTCGACTGGTGAGGTTCCCACTGGGCAGCAAGCCTATGAATACGCAGACACTCGCATGAGAGAGTTCATGTATCACTCCATCGACGAGGGAGACCTGTTGTTGATGGCTCGAGTGGGTGCACCTACCGAGGTGAAAGAGCTCTACGAGGAAAATGGTGTCATCAGCCGGGGGTTTGTCGATGCCTTGCCGACCACGGTGATCATCCCATCCTTTGTCCTCAGCGAACTGCGCCGAGCATTCGAGATGGGATTCATGATCTACATCCCATTCGTGGTCATCGACCTGGTGGTTTCAGCAATGCTGGTTTCGATGGGGATGTTGATGTTACCCCCCGTAATCGTTTCGCTCCCCTTCAAGGTGTTGGTCTTCGTTCTGGTGGATGGCTGGGGACTGGTGGTGGAACAGTTGTTGTTCTCCTCGATGGTGACGGTAAGCGGATGACGCGGACTGACCTGGCACTGGATATTCTCCAGCAAGCACTACTCGTTGCCTTGCAACTTTCAATTCCGATCTTGCTGGTGATGCTGGTGGTAGGGATCGTGGTAAGCCTGATTCAGGCATTGACCCATCTTCAAGATCCTACCCTGACCTTTGTTCCCAAGATCCTGGCAGTGGCGATGGCGATGCTCCTTCTCATGCCATTGCTACTCGGTTGGGCCACCGACTTCACCCGGGAGATGATCCAGGCTTCCTCCACAGCGTTGGGTGGGGGATAGCCGAGATGGCCGAACTATTCGAGTACTCCACTGCGACCTGGACTTGCTGGCTGCTGGTCTTCACCAGAATCTCTGGAGCGATGATGGTGCTGCCGATATTTTCGTCGTCGGTCATCCCGATGCGGATCAAGACTGCCATCGCTGCATTGATTGCACTCTGTGTTGCACCCATCGCTCTCTCCTCCTCGGCCGGGGGAGGAACTCTTGAAATGGGCCAGTTGATCGCGACACCGCTGGCTGGAGCCGTCTCTCTCTGCGGAGAGTTGGCAATCGGCTGGGTACTCGGTGCCACTGCAGCGATCTTGATGTGGGGTGCCCACCTGGGTGGTCAGTTGATCGGACAGGATTCTGGCCTGGCATTTGGTCAGGTGGTGGACCCTACAACCGGCCAGGCCAACACACCGACGTCGACCTTGATGACGATCTTTGCCGGACTGGTTTTTCTGGCACTGGAGGGGCATCGCCTGGTGATTCTTGCCCTCTGCGGATCCTTTGATTCGGTGCCTCCAGGATCGATCGGAAAAATCCTTCTGGCCGGGATTCCGGTAGAAACGGCCACCGAGGTCACTCGAGAAATCGGAGGTCAGACCTGGTTGCTGGGTCTGCAAATCGCCTTCCCTGCGAGCGTCGCACTTCTGGTGACGACCATCGGGTTGGGAATCCTGGCGCGGATGATTCCCGAGATGAATGTGTTTGCAGTTGGATTTGCAGTGCGGACAGGAGTCGGAATGCTGGCTCTATTCATGACACTTCCCTTCATCGCGGACCTCTTCGGAGTCGTTGTGAACACCGGACTGGAAGGATCGCAGATGATCCTCAACCGAATCGGGGGGAGTTGATCCTATGCTTCAGATGAATGATCACGACGAGAGAACTGAAACTCCGACGCGCAAGCGTCTGGAAGATGCCCGCATGAATGGCCAGGCGGCACTCAGTCAGGATCTGGTCGGTTCGGTGGTGCTGGGAGTGGGAGCTGGAAGCGTGCTGCTCTTCTCCGGTAGCATCTTCTCGGCATTTCTCACCATTACACGGACGAGCCTCGGCAACTTCGGATCCTTACGATTGAATACTGAGGCCGCTTCCGGCCTGGTCCAACGAACGCTGGAGCAGATTCTTCAGATCATCTCTCCGCTGATGTTGCTGATGTTGGTCTCCGCAATCGTCATGACCTGGTTGCAGGTGGGGTTTCGTATCCGGTTCAGCGAAGTACTTCCCGATCTGTCGAGAATCGATCCGGTCCGTGGAGCCAGCACAATCTTTGGCTTCGAAGGAGTCGGCAGAATCATGATGGCACTCCTCAAACTGGTTGCGATCGGTGCCGTACTGGTGCCGGGGATCTGGGGACTACTGGAACGATCTGAAGAGGTCGGCTCAGCAATCACCACTGAGGGGTTTGTCGGGTTGATCCCAGTAGGCCTGTTGGTGATGAAATTGATACTTCAGAGCTGCGGATTGTTGTTGATCATTTCCACGTTGGACTGGGCACACAGACGCTGGGTGTATCGTCGTTCGTTGATGATGAGTCGAAGAGAAGTTGAGGATGAAAGAAAAGAACTGCTCGGAAATCCACAGGTTCGACGGAACCGTAGGGAAGCACACAAGAAGATCCTGTCCGATCGAGCACTGGAGTCAGTCAGCGAAGTGTCTCTACAAGAAGGACCCAGAAGGGACTCCCGATGAGTGAGCCGAACATCAAGACACTACGGGCGCCGTCCGACTGGAAAGGCTCCGTCTCGAAAAATAGAGACCTTGCGCTGGTGCTGGCGTTAGCAGGGATGTTGATCGCAATCCTGGTTCCATTGCCAGGCCAACTGATGGATGGCCTGCTCGGGGCAAATATCGGTTTATCAGTGCTGATACTGTTCACCGTCGTGTACCTGAAAAAGCCTCTCGAGTTCGCCTCATTCCCTTCCGTGCTACTGCTGGCAACGCTGTATCGATTGGCCCTCAACATCGCCACCACTCGACTGGTGCTCAGCCGCGCCGGGGAAGAGGGTACCGGTGCTGCTGGGGATGTCGTTCTGTTCTTCGGTGAATTCGTATCTGGATCCAGTGTGGTGGTGGGCTTCATCATCTTTACGATTTTGGTGGTGATCCAGTTTGTCGTGGTGACCAAGGGAGCATCTCGAATCGCTGAGGTATCGGCTCGATTCACTCTGGATCGAATGCCCGGTGCTCAGATGGCCATCGATGCTGACCTGAATGCTGGAAATATCACTGGAGATCAAGCGAGCACTGCTCGGGAGGAACTGGCAGAACAGGCCGATTTCTACGGTGCGATGGACGGAGCGAGCAAGTTTGTTCGTGGCGATGCGATCGCAGGTATTGTCATCACGATGATCAACATCGTCGGCGGATTCGCCATCGGTATCTTGCAATACAATATGTCCTTTGCAGAGGCCGGACGCGTCTTCACTACCCTGACGATCGGAGACGGCCTGGTCACGCAGATCCCGGCACTGTTCGTCAGCATTGCAGCCGGATTGATGGTGACCAGAGCATCGTCTCGGGGGCAAATCGGTGATGTGGTGGTCGGGCAACTGTTTGGCAATCCGAAAGCGATGGGTGTTACCGCATTGATCCTGTTGGGACTGATGTTCACCGGGCTTCCCCCGGTGGTTCTCGGAGTGCTGGCGGTGACTCTGGGAATGATCTCCTGGTTCAGCAGCCAGGATCGCGTTATCCCAGAGGCTGGAAGCAAGATCCCGCAACCCACAGCGGTGAGCAAGATCGAGGACGCTGCGAGGAAGAAGATCGACCAGCAGAAGCCAGATGCTAGAGCCTATGAGTTCTCTCTGCAGCAACCGATCAGTATCGTGCTGGGATACAGCCTGCATGAGTTGATGGATCCACAAGGGGAAGGGTCTTCACTTCATGCCCGGGTCCAGCAATTACGCCAAGATCTACAGAAACAGCTCGGGTTCTGGATTCCGCCGGTTCATGCCCGCGTTGAACTGCGAGCCATTCCGCGACAAGAATTCCAGATTTTCCTGCGTGAAAACTCCTGCTCACGGGGAGAGTTGAAGGCGAATCGTTCGCTGGTACTGGGTGATCTGGATCATCCGATCGACCGGATCTCTGGAGATCCTGTGCCACGGGAGAGTTACGGTGCCCCGGCCAAGTGGGTTTCGCCCGAAGATGCTGAATTGCTGCAGAAGGGGCGTGGATACAAGGTTCTGTCCAGTCAAGACGCATTGCTCTTCCACCTGCGAGGGGTAGTGATCGAGCACATCGAGGAGCTGCTGACGCAGCGAGAGACCCGTAAAATCCTCGACCGACTCGGCGACGAGTTCAAGCCACTGATCGAAGAGGTGGTTCCGGGACGGTTGCGGGTCGGTGAAGTTCAAAAAGTTCTCCAGTTATTGGTCGCTGAGCAGGTCTCGATTCGCGACATGGAGAAGATCCTGGAGACTCTGAGTGAAGTGGTTCAGCAACAGGCGGGGGAGACACCGTCCCCTGAATCACTGGTAGAAGTGGTCCGGGTGGCACTGCGTAGGAACATCTGTTCGGCCCTGGTCGATGCATCGGGAACGCTTCATGCGGTCACGGTGGACCCGGAAATCGAGACTCTGGTGCTGGAGGGGCTCGAGCACCAGCCGATCGGTGGCTCCCTGCCCTGCCTGTCGCCAGAGGTGCATGATCAGGTGGTCGGGGCGCTGAAGAAGGCCCTCGAGGACCAGATCGAGGAGGGGTATCCAGCGTTGCTGATCACCTCATCCCGTTCGAGATTTGCGATCAAGAAGCTGATGGAGAAGGAAGTGCCCATGGCGTCAGTCCTCTCCTACAATGAGGTCGCCCACGGTGTTACCGTGGAGTCATGGGGAATGGCGGGGACCGAAGCCCGAGGCTGGGGAGTCAGCGGGTAAGTTCCCAGGGGGAAGGGGAATGTGCTCTTGAATGAGCCAATAGCATCCACGGATGCCGGACACACTCGTGTCGTGGCACCCGATTATGCAACCGCAGTTAGAATCCTTCAGGATAGATTCGGCAGTGATTGGACCGTGGTCCAGTCTCGAAAGGTACGAAGGCCGGGATTCTTCGGTTGGTTCGGGGTTTCTGATGTAGTCGTAATCATACGAACCGAAGAATCGATGTTCTTCCAGTCACAGGAAAACACGGTGGTCAGTTCGAGTGGGAAACTGGCGCCACTGGCCAAGGGATCTTGTCGAGTTCCAGAGTTTATTTCAGAGTCGATTCCTGATCTGGTCCCGGTGGTTTCCGGAAATTTCGAGACGAGCCAAGAGTCCGGTACCCTGGTTTATAGGTTAGAAGGAGCTCGCAGCAAGATTGCCGAGGAACTGGAAGTTTACTCGCGATCGATCGATACTCAGCACTCGCAATCGGCTCCTTCTTCTCCGCAGCAGATGATGACCAGAGAAGAACTCTCTGCAGAAGTGAACGAGAATTTCGATCCCGCGCCCATCACATCCTTCGAGGAGAACCGAGCGATCATCGTCGAAGACCCGGTGTTCATCGGAGCGGTGAAATCGCTGTGCGAGGTGGCGGGATTCTCATCGGCTGCGCAGAATCGGATTCTCGAGATGGTCTGCTGCGATCCCATCGGTGATCAGATGAAGAAGGAGCAGTACCAGAGCCTCGCTCGTGAGCGGGTCGCAGCTTGCGTGGCTGCGCGGATTCCTGAGACCTGCCCCATTTCTGTAGCGAGCAGCGGCGAGCCGAAGGTGGTGGCCCTGGTCGGCCCCACCGGCGTCGGAAAAACTACAACACTCGCAAAACTTGCGGCGCAGTTTCATCTGGTGGAGAAGAAGAGAGTTGGAATGGTCACTCTCGATTGCTATCGGATCGGAGCGGTGGAACAGTTGCGTCGATTTGCAGAGATCCTTGGGCTACCCCTCAAGACTGTCTCCGAACCGGGTGCCGCTGCTGAAGCGATCAAAGGCTTCTCCGATTGCGATGTGATTCTGGTCGATACCGCTGGCCGAAGTCAGCGAGATCTTGATCGTCTCACCGAGGTGAAGGAATCGCTCTCTAATATCGGCGAGGTGGAGGTGCATTTGTGCCTGTCCCTGGCTGCAGCTCCTGAGGCCATCATGGCCACTGCTGAATCCTTTCGTGTGGTCGGCTATCAGCGCGTGATCTTCACCAAGAAAGATGAGTCGTACAGGAAGGGATTCCTGTGGGATCTATTCGGAGTCAGTCAGGCTCCTGTTTCGTACGTGACCTGTGGCCAGGAAGTGCCTGAAGACATCCAGGCCGCAACCCGGGATTCCATCTGTGAAATGGTGTTAGAAGGAAGATGAGAGATCAGGCATGGCGCCTTCGAATGATGGTCGAAGAAAAGGTCGTTCCCGTCAGGGGAAGGGCCCGAGTCATCGCAGTGACCAGTGGCAAAGGGGGGGTCGGTAAGACCAACATCTCGGTCGGACTCGCCTTGGCCGCAGCCGCCTCGGGGCTACGCACAGTGCTACTGGATGGTGATCTGGGTCTGGCAAACATCGATGTTCTTCTCGATCTTCATCCGAAGAGAAACCTGGGCCACCTGATCGACGGAAGAGCCACCCTTGACGAGGTTTTGATCAATGCTCCTGGAGGAATCAAGGTACTTCCCGGTGCCAGTGGATTGACCAATGTCGCGGATCTAGGGCTACTGCAAAAGCAACGACTACTGGATGCCGTAGGCAGGTTGGTCGAGGAATTTGACCTGGTGCTGATCGATACCGGTGCGGGGATTTCTCGAGCGGTTCTCGATCTTTGCGTTTGCGCTGGCGAAGTGCTGGTGGTGACTACACCTGAACCCACGGCCATCGTGGACGCCTATGCGATGCTCAAGGTCTTCTCAAAGGAGGAAAATGCTCCTCGAAACTGGTTGGTGGTGAACCAGGTACTCTCTCGTGGAGAGGCTCAGCAAGTCTCCAGTCGAATGATCGGCCTGGCCCATCAATTCCTGGGACACGAGATCCGCGATTGCGGAGCCATTTTTCAGGACCCGAGAGTCAGTGCGGCGGTGCGAAAGAGACAGCACTTTTCCCTCTCCTATCCTTCCTGCCCCGCAGCGCGTGGGGTGAGGGATCTGGCCAGGAATCTGGGGCTATCTCGACGTCAGGGCAGCAAGGGATTCCTCCAGCGGATAAAAGTCCTGTGGTCCGGGGATCTTAGCAGGGCTCATGAGCGTTCTGTTTGAGGAGATGAACTGAATCTTGCGAATGAATTACATTTCCGGGCCTGGTGATTGCCACTGGTGGTAGGGGACTGGCTCTGATGTGGTGCGCTGAGGCGAATCGCCACATCCTCGAGATGGACTCTCGATGGGAGCCTACGGTGACAGACCAGGATCAATAGTGCGATTGATAGGAAGAGGAGACTCCATTGACACAACTTGAGACCGCAGAGAACAGGGAAGACAACCCTGCAAACGATTCCTTGGTCGGCAAGACCCGCATGCATGAAGACCCGGTACTCGAACGGGTGTGGATCGATTACAAGGAAACTCCCAATCCAGATCTGAAGAATAATCTGCTCGAGAGATACCTACCCATCGTCCGCTACACAGCCGATCGACTTCACATGAAATTGCCGCAGCAGGTCGAGGTTGAAGATCTCTACAGTGCAGGCATCTTTGGACTGATGGATGCTATCGACAACTACGACCTGACTCGCGGAGTCAAGTTCGAGTCTTACTGCTCTACCCGGGTTCGTGGTTCGATTCTCGACTCACTCCGGGCTCAGGACTGGGTTCCTCGGCTGGTCCGATCCACCGCCAACAAGATTGATGCTGCCTGGAAAGAACTGCAGAACCAGAACGGCAGAGAGCCCACCGATTTCGAGATGGCGATTCAACTGGGTGTCGACGATGAAGAATTTGAGAAGATGCAAAGAGAAGCCTCCGCAGCTTCGATGGTCTCCATCTCGGAGCAGATCTCAGATGATGGAGAGTCTCGTTCTCTGAGAAAAATCGACGTGCTTCACGATGTCAAGACCAAGGCGCCCGATCTGGACCTGCAACGTCAGGCGATGATGGATTACATCTACGAGCATCTGGACTCACGTGAGCAGAGCATCATCGATTGCTACTACATCGAGGGCTGGACGATGAAGGCGATCGGAGATTATCTGCACCTGTCAGAATCTCGAGTCTGTCAGCTGCACTCGAGGATCATGACCCGTTTGCGCCAGGTCTGCAGCAAGCATCGTTTAGACTTCATGCAGGACTGAACACTCTGGCTTCCAGGTGTCAGAGACCGTAACTTGTCGGCATGAGCCTGCCTGATCCAGAATCCCAGCGGCCCCAACCGTCGCATCGGGTCCCATCGACCTCGATTTCACCGACTCGGAGTCATCCTCGGTGGATGCTCTATCTTGCCGTGCTGCTTGCCTCTCTCGCCGCATCCCAGTTTTTGATCCGCAGCGCGTCGCTGGTCGGATTTCCTCATGAGATCCGATACGGTGAGGCGATCGTACTCGACCAGGCGCGTCGCGTGACTGCAGAGCCAGGTCTCTACCCTGAGATCGGCAAGGAGCCATGGCTCCTCGATCAGTACGCGCCGGTCTATCTTCACCTGGCACGCTGGAGTGGCGAACTCTTCTCGAGCCCTTACGGTGGAGGGCGGGCACTCTCTCTCCTCTCCACGCTGGTCTCAGCGACGTTTCTGACGCTGCTGGTCACCCGAAGTGCGGGTCTCAGCGCCGGACTCTTGTGCGGTGCGACGATGCTGACGATGTTGGAGTTCCTGCGCTTCGGCTTCCTGATGAGGGTCGATCCACTGTCGTTGGCATTCGCCATGGCGGGGGTCTGGTGCTCGACACAGAAATCGAACCCGATGCGTATCATCGGTGCCGTCGCTTTCTTCCTGGCGGTCTATACCCGGCAGACGATGGTCGCTCTATTGCTGGTGACCTATCTCCAGATGTGGAGAGAGGAGGGAAAATCCGCTCTTCGATGGCCGGTTGGATTATTGGGAGCAGGATTGTTCTGCTATGCCATCTTGAACGCATCGACGGGGGGCATGTTTCACCAGCACGCAGTGATGTCGAACCTGTTCCGCTTCGAGTGGGGGGAGGGTCTCATGAAGGCCTTTGGCACCTTCATGCCCTGGAGAGTTCCCCTCTTCATCGCCGTCTTCCTGGCGTTGATCCCCTCCACGAGAGAGGGCACGAAGAATGGCAAGGGCACAGGAGTTGTCGATCGTCGCATCGGTTTCGTGGCGTTGGGCCTGGCACTGTGCTGCACCATTCCGGCGATCCAGCAGTTCCTGGGGAATACGACACGACCGTTTCATGAGGTTCTGACCTGGGTTTTTCGCGGCCATCTGGTGCTCTTTGGCTATGGGATAGTGGTGACGATTCGAACATGGGGAGATGCCCAGCAAGGAGGAATGCGAATCCTCCTGGCGCTCGCCTCGATTCCACTGATCGGTCGCCTCGGTTCCGATCTCAACTACCTGTTCGAAGCGGGGATCCTGATGCTGCTGATCTGCGGAGATGCGATCGGCCGAGCGGGGAAGATCCGGGGCCAGGTCATCGCACTGCTGCTGTCAATTCAAGTGGTCGGGGGATTCTTCCTGAGTGGACAGCAACTGGAATTTCAACCCGATCGTCTCGACGAGATGCAGGAGCGACATCGGATCATCGATCGCCTCGAGGAGTTTCCTGATCCGATCCTCAGCGAGGAGCCGTGGGCGCTGGCGGAGACGGGTCGGCCGCTAGCACTAGGTCCCTATACTGCTCGTCAGATGTACGAAATCGGCATGTGGGATGGAGAGGATCTGATCGAAGCCCTCGACGCCCAGAAATTTACGGCCATCGTGCGGGCCCAACAGAGGGTGGCAGCGGGCTACGAACGTAAGGATGGTCAGATTCTCATCGATGAGGCCGATGGACTCCCGGTGCCGTACTTCGGACCGTGGACCTTCAACGAGGTGAGGTCGCTACCGCCGAAGATACAGAAAGCGATCGATCGCAATTACCAGCGAGTACCTCGCACGTCGATGATCGAACGGGTGACCAAGTACTTCCTCGAAGGTCGGGAAATCTGGCAACCGATTCCTCGCTGAGTTCGCCGCTCCTGCATGGTGGGAGTAGAGGAAAAGTGGCGGGGGTGCATCGGAATCGAACCGACCTACGACGTTGTTCGCGCCGCACCATGGGTTTGAAGCCCAGGAGGCCCACCAGGTACCCATTCACCCCCGACGAACTGAAGAGTGTCCCAATTTGGGCCGTCGGGATCAAGTTGGTTGCGGATCTTTCCAGAACCTCAGCCAAGGATTCGGATGCGGAAAGAACCTTGAGGAGGCTTCACCTCCCCGATGATGGAGAAATGGAGGATCTGCTCTCGACTCATCGACTCCTCGAGATCTGCGATTCGATCGGGGGAAATCGCCATCAACAGGCCCCCGGAGGTTTCGGAATCGAGCGCCAATCCAGCCAGGTGAGCTGGAACATTCCCTACCAGATCGAGACGATCTGCCAGGTGCTCCCTGTTTCGCTTTGCTCCCCCCGAGGTCAATTCCCTGCGGGCGAGATCTTCGGCGCCGGCGATGATGGGCAATTGTGAGGCGATGATCTCCAGCGTCATGTTGCTGGCTGTCGCCATCTCGGCCCCATGCCCACAAAGGCCAAAACCGGTGACATCGGTCACCGCGTGAGCATCGAGTGCGATCGCCACTCTTGCTGCAGCGGCATTGAGGGTCGCCATCGATGCGGTGGCCGCAGCCAGCACATCCGCATCCGCCTGCTGCTTGTTGAGTGCGGTACTGACGCTTCCGGTTCCGAGGCCCTTGGTCAGAACCAGCAGATCTCCTGCTTCAGCTGCGCCATTGGTCATGATCCGGTCGGCGTCGATGGTTCCGGTCACCGCGAGTCCGTACTTCACCTCTGAATCCCTGACGCTGTGTCCGCCGAGCAGAGCACAGTTCGCCTCTACCATCTTCTCTGCGCCTCCGGCGAGGATCTCACTGAGGATCGATGTCGGAAGTTCTGCCGGAAACCCGACGATGTTGAGCGCACTCAATGGAGTCCCGCCCATCGCATAGATGTCCGAAAGACTATTGGCTGCAGCGATCCTGCCAAAGTCTGCCGGGTCATCGACGATCGGTGGAAAGAAATCGACAGTCTGGACGATGCAGTGATCGGATCCGGGAATCCTGATCACTCCGGCATCGTCGAGGGTTCCGGGTCCGTGGAGGACTTCTTCACGAGTCGGGAGTTGCAAGTTGGAGAGGACCTCGACCAGGTCCCCAGGGGGTAACTTGGCCGCTCAGCCTGCGCAGGATGCATAATCTGTCAGGCGAATGGGTGTAGTGGACATCTGTAAAACTCCTTCCTGGTTCAGGGAGGATCTAGCAAGGGAGGAAGCCAGTCAAGTCAGGCGCCCGAGGCGATTTCTGCAATTCTTGCGGTGATCAGGTCCACTTCGTCGTCGGAGATGGTCCGAACGTCCAGGAATACGGCGTCATTCTGGACGGTGGGCAATACGGAGGGCTCTCCGGTGCGAAGATTTCGGGCCAGTTCCTGTGCCGAGCAGTGGGAGATGGTCACCCGGGCCGCACGAGATTCGATGGGTCGAGCCGGTAGCGATCCACTGCCAGCAAATCCATCGTGCGAGAGTGCGCTGGCATCGACTCCGGGAATCTGTGAGATGCCTGTGATCAACTGTTCCAGTCGGCCGTCCAGTTGTTCAGGAGGAGTCAGAACTCGGTTCAGTGACGGAATCCTCTCGATCGCCTGCTCCTCCCCCCGAAGATAGATTCGCAGGGTTTCCTCGAGTGCGATGTAGGTCATTCGTCCCGGACGAAGTGCACGGTAGAGCGGGTGCTTTCGACACTTCTCGATCAGTTCGTGGCTGCCGACGATGATTCCCGCCTGAGGTCCACCCAGTAACTTGTCACCGCTGAAGCAGACCAGGTCACAGCCGTGGGCGATGCTCTCTCGGACGTACGATTCGCCCATCTTACCTCGCGCCGCCAGATCGACCATGCAGCCAGAGCCGATGTCATGGACCACCGGGACCTGGTGCTTCTCTCCGATCTGGCATAGTTCCTCGATCTTGGTTTCTTCGGTGAAGCCGACGACGCGATAATTGGAGGTGTGTACCTTGAGAATCATCCCTGACTCGGGAGTGCATGCCTGATCATAATCCTTCGCACGAGTCCTGTTGGTGGTGCCCACCGCTCGAAGTCGAGCCCCCCCCTGCTCCATGATGTCGGGGATACGGAAGGAGCCGCCAATCTCGACCAGTTCGCCGTGGGAGACGAGCACTTCCTTGTCCTTCGCCAGCGCCGACAGGAGCAACAGGGTCGCTCCTGCATTGTTGTTGACGATGGTGGCGTCCTCGGCACCCGTCAGTTGCCTCAGCAGTATTGCGGCTCCTTCGTCACGCCCTCCACGCTCTCCACTCTCGAGATCGATCTCGACCCTGACCGGGTGACGAAGGGTCTCTACCAGAGCATTGGCGACATCGGGTGGAATCGGGGCGCGCCCGAGACCCGTGTGGAGCACGATCCCGGTGGCATTGATCACTCGGCGGTAGAAGGGTTGATCTCGTTGTTCTAGACGAGTGGTCAGCGTCTCGACGACCTGATCTTCGACCACTTCCTCTGGCTGGAGTTCACCAATGAGAGCGCGAGCACGAAATCCGTCGAACAGAGATCGACATTCTGAGAGGACCAGAGCTCGGGAGTAGCGAGCGGAGAGTTCGCAAACGTCCTCTCGTTGGAGCAAGCGATCGACCTGGGGAAGTCGCCGCAGTAACTCGCCGGTGTCCGGCTGGTTCATCTAGATCCCTTCTTGGAACTGGATGATTCTGGATCGATCTGCTGAGCATGCCTGGATTTGACCACGGAAGCGTCACTGACGGAGATCAACTCGATACGCGCTTTGAGTTGCAAGTACGCAAAGGGAAGGGTCCCCTCGATCAGTACTGGGCGTCCGCTGATGGAATCGAACCAGACGCGGAGAGTCCCGTGAATCCCGAACAACCCCTCGAATCGCTTCTTCTCATTCCCGTCGGAAGCGATGGGATTGAGAGCCATCTCGATCGCCTCGTATTCACCTTCCTCGACCTGAATCGTCTCGGTGTTTTGCGGTGAGACCTCGACATACCACCTCGAGTCATCATTGACCACGGGGATGATGAGGGGCTGCTCCCGGGAAGGGGTGGCTGCGGTTCTGGCGACGTATATGGCGGTAAGGAGGTCGACATACGGCTCTTCCACCTCGTGATCTTTGATGTGGATCCACACCTCGTGAGCGGAGTTCCCGCAGTGTCGGTCGTCGCAGTGCTTTTCCTTGGTACCCCAGGGTATCGGGCCTTTCCAGGCGACCTTGGCGACGAGATGAGTGGGATCGGAGCAGTCCTCCTCAAGACAGTGTTTTCTCCTGGAGAAACTGATCTTGCCATCTTCGAACATCAGTTTCTTGGTGTGCTGCTCGGTTCCTCGCTGGGTGTTCATGAAGGAGATCGGCCGCTCTCCCTCAAGGTTCATCGTGCTGACGATTCGCTGATCGATCGAATAGCCAAAGCGCTGCCCTCGGCCCCTTGCGTGGAGCACTTTCCTCGAATCGTCATCTTCCCAGGTGGCCAGTTCGAGGTATCCCACCAGCACACTGGCGCCCTTCCATTCGACGGTGGCCTTGAACATCAATCGCTCTCCCAGCGGAAATGACGAGGGAACGATACGAGCCAGATCGTCGATGGCAGTAGCGGTGACCGGATGGGGAGCTGGAGATTTTCCCTGATCGTCTCGCTCGATGGGGGGGTCTCCGGGTGAAGGGGCAGGTTCTGGTACCTGGAGGGGGCTCAGGACTGAGCCCAATAAAATCAGGAAAAAGGCCCCAGATAGCATTCCCACCCCATTTCTAGTGCCGTGGGACTGCAGTCCCCCCGAAATCACCAGTGATCCCTGATTCCGATGTTATACCGAGGTCACGATTCTGCCAACGCTAGAAACCCATATCTGGGTTCCCGCCTGACTATCCTGAATCACCCGATTGGAATTCTGCCATTGATCGCTTCCAAGATCCTCCCTGAACTCCCATACTGGCCCTCCCTCGGAGAACCGTTTTTCCGCAGGGTGGTGCAGGATCCAGAGGATTCTGCATGAATTGTCGGGGTTTTAAGATCCGACGTGGAGCGAGGGATGACTCGCTCCATGTCGGCAGGCTTTTTGCCCCTATCATTTCAGGTGCGCAGTCGAAGTACACTCGCAGAAAGGGGTACACATGAACAAGGCCGAACTCGTTGGAGCCGTTCAAAAAAGTCTCGATGATTCCAAAGCCGGAGCTGAGCGTGCGGTGAATGCCGTGATCGATGCGATCAAGAAGGGCGTCAAGAAGGACAAAGCGGTTCAAGTTGTTGGTTTCGGAACTTTCAGCGTGCGGAAGCGTGCTGCTCGCCAGGGCCGTAACCCTCAGACTGGTGAGACCATCAAGATCAAGGCCTCGCGCAGCGTTGCCTTCAAGCCCTCGAAGACTTTCAAGGATATGGTCTAGTCGGCTCGAGTGAGATTTGAATGATTGCGGGTGCGTCTCGGTATACGAGTCGCACCCGCATTTTCATAGGTGATCGCAGTCATCATCGTGGCGATGATAGACGCATCCTCACAAGAGATTTTGGGGATCAATATCGAGCGTGATACGCGTCGATGCCCATCGGGGTTTTGTGTTCAGTGCAGTACTGGCCACTTCTCTGAGTGGCCCCCTGTGCAAACTTTTGAGCAGCAGGTGTTGACGAAATCGTCCCCTCAGGCGTTCGATCGGTGCCGGAGCGGGACCGAGTATTTGAACCGAATCGAGTCCGCACTCCTTCATCGCTTCGACCAGAACCTTGGCACTTTCGTAGGCCTTCTGCTCCTCTTCATCTTCACATAGAATTCTTGCGAGATGACCGTGAGGAGGATATCTCAGTAACTTGCGAATCGAGTTCTCCTCCTCGAGTAACTGACCGAGATCCTGGCGAGTGGCACAACTCAAGGCATAGTGTTCTGGCTGCCTCGTCTGAAGAATGACTCGCCCAGGTCGATCTCCTCTGCCCGCTCTTCCTGCGACCTGGCAAAGCAACTGAGCGGTTCTTTCTGCGGAGCGGAAATCGGGGAGCCCCAGGGCGATATCTGCGTCGAGAACGCCGACCAGCGTGACGCCAGGAATGTCATGTCCCTTCGCCACCATCTGGGTTCCTACCAGGATCTGGGTCTTTCCCTCCTTGAAGCGCTGGAGGATCGAAGCCATCCGTTTTGCGCTGGTCACGGTGTCGCGATCGAGCCTGTCGATTTCGACGCCCGGGAACAGCTTCAGCAGAGAATCCTCGATCCTTTCAGTGCCAGGAGAGCGCTGTTGCATGCCGTGGAACTGGCACTCGGGGCACCGACCCGGGATCGGCTTGTGCTCACCGCAGTAGTTGCACTGGGACCGAGCCTTGCTCTTGTGATAGGTGAGAGGGATATCGCATTGATGGCATCGCAGGTCATGTCCGCAGCTGGGGCAATGTAGATTTCGAGCAAAACCTCTGCGATTGAGAAAGAGCAGTACTTGTTCTTTACGATCGAGGGTGGTTCGAATCCGTTCGATGAGCCTTTGCGATAGCAGCCCGCCACCTCCTACAGATTTCTTTTCTATCCTGCGATCGACCACCTCGACGGTTGCCAGTGGCCGACCGTTGGTACGTTCCGATAGAAGGAGTTTCTGATAGCGTCCTGTCCGCGCATTTTCGAGCGACTCCAGCGATGGAGTCGCGGACCCGAGGACACAAGGGACACCCAACTGGTGGGCACGCATCACGGCCACATCGCGGGCGTGGTAACGAGGGGAATTCTCCTGCTTGTATGTCGATTCATGAGACTCATCGACGATGATGATTCCCAGGTCTGGAACAGGAGCAAACACTGCACTTCGTGCGCCCAGTGCGATGCGAACCTCGCCACGCCGTAGTCGTTCATAATGGACAGCCCGTTCTGAATCGGGAAGCATCGAGTGAAGAACTGCGACAGGACCGAGGCGTTCGGTGAATCGTTCGACTGCTTGCGGAGTGAGGGCGATTTCAGGAAGTAGAACCAGTGCTCCGCGCCCTTGATCGAGTGCCTGCTGAACGGTTCGTATATAGACTTCTGTCTTGCCACTACCGGTGACTCCGTGGAGCAGAAAGGTACGATATTTCGGATTCTCTAGCGTGGCGGAGATGGCTGCGATCGCATCACACTGTTGCGGGTTGGGTTCGAAGGGTGGAGTGATCAAGGTGGACTCGAGGGGCTTTCCGGCACTACCTGGAATGCCAAACTCTGGTGGCAAAGCGTCGAAGATTTCGATCACACCCCGACGAGCCAGGGTTTTGACCGGGCTATCGCTGATGTCGCAGCTCTCGACCAGTCTTCTGAGAGGAATCGGGTGATCCTGCTGGCGCAGATGATCGAGTACTTTTTGTTGTGGCTCGCCGGTGGCTCCAGCGGGCTTTTCTGCGACATCTTCCGTGGTGAGGCGAACCCACCGAACTGTTCGTACCTTGCGGTTCCGAACCGATTTCGGCACCGCGCACTCGATCACCTCACCAATTCCACAGAGGTAGTAATCCGCGGTCCAGTTCAACAGTTCCAGGAGATCGGGTTCGATCGCCGCCGAATCTGGAATGACGCTATCGAGGTCGCGCAACTTGGGATGGGGAGAGTGATCGGTGATTTCGACGACCCAGCCGATGCGTTTGGAAGGCCCGAAGGGCACCCTCACCTGGACTCCGGGGCGCACCTGGTCCACCAGCGAGGAAGGAATCCGGTAATCGAAGGGCTCCCGGAGGGGTATCGGGAGTGCTACACGGGCTATGCTGGTCATTGATTTCTCCCCCCCTGAGTCACTTGAGACGCGAATTACGGCCAATTTTCAGTCGTATCGTTACCGTCGATGGCTACTTGCAGCAAGGGGGCAGGGTTTCCTTGTGAACAAAGTCATGACACGGGATGATCTAGGATGGAATCGACCCTCCCGATCGGGATCGGGGGAACAATGGCAGCAGAAGCCGTGGAGACACCAGATGAACCCTGGGAGTACCCAGAAAACGGAGTGGTTTCAGTCTGCCTTCGAGGCGGATTACCTCGAGGTCTATCCGTGGCGTGATCTCGCCTCCGCAGAAGAAGAGGCGGTCGCCGCACTCTCTTGGCTCGGGATCGGGCCGCAAGATCGAATTCTCGACCTTTGTTGTGGGGCAGGGCGCCACAGCCACTGGTTGAAGAGGAGTGAAGCTCAACTGGTTTCCGTCGATCTGTCGCCCAGCCTGCTCGCTTCTGCGAGGAGCCATATGGGCTCCTCAGCGTCGCTGGTGCGGGCCGATATCAGGGCACTCCCCTTCGTCGAGAACTGTTTTGATCATGTCATGATGTTCTTCACTTCGTTCGGATATCTCGCCACGGATGCGGAGAATGGTGCGGTACTGGAACAGGTGGCGGGTGTGGTCCGTCCCGGGGGAGGGTTGTTGCTCGATCTTCCTGACCGCGACTCGACGATCCAGCAACTGATCGCGACCTCTCGTCGAACAGAAGGAGATCTCTCGATCGAAGAATTTCGTTCCCTCTCTGCGACCGGTGATCGGGTGGAAAAAAAAGTGGTGCTGAGTAGAAGTGGTCAGCAGCGCAATTACACCGAATCGGTGCGCCTTTATTCTCGAGACGAGATCGAGTCGATGCTGAACTCGTCCGGCTGGGACCTCACTGCTGAGCGAGGAGACTGGCAAGGGACTCGTTACCAGTCGGGAAGCACTCCACGGATGATCTTGCTGGCGAAGCGCCGAGAAGTGCTTCGATGAAGGGATACGATTCACACCCTCTGCTGTCGCTGCTCCGCAGTGCAGATTTCGATTCCTTGAGTTCCCTTGGAATGGTCGACACCAGTTCCGCCAAACTGTTCGAGCAGATGGCGCAACGGGATCCGGATCCACAACGACGCGAATCATTGTTAGAGGTGCTGGAGCCTCAGTGGCAGCAACTGGAATTGTCGCATTCCGCACGCCAGGCCGCTCGTCGACTGCAGGACCCACGCACCCGCATCGTGATGGCTGGTCAACAACCGGCACTCTGGGGTGGGCCTGTGATGATCCTGTCCAAGGTCCTGGCTCTGTTGACCCTGGCCAGTCAGATGGAGGCCGCTGGGATACCGACCGTACCCATCTTCTGGATCGCAGACGATGATCACGATCAATCCGAACTGGATAGCGGCCACTTTCACAGCGGCGAGGAAGCGGGGCAACGATTTCCCGCCGGGCGTCGGCCCATCTTTGATCTGAATCATCTTCAATCTCCCCAGGATCGTCTGGCATCTCTTCAGCAGGCACTCGGAGATGCTCCTCACGCAGCGCCAGCGCTTCGTCTGGCAGCGAACTCGCAGGAGAGTTCTCCGGCTGCGGAGTTCGTCTCCTTCCTCGGGCAGTTGCTGCCGGAAGCTCCATTGTTGCCGATCTTGCCGCGCTGGTTGAGGACCTTGCAGCAACCCCTGGTGTCGCAACTGCTGGCAGATGTCGATCGATATCGAGAGCAGATCCAGAATGCCATCGATCACCAGGTGCAACTGGGGATTCCCGCTCCGGTTCCCGCGCCGCGAGGAATGCCTCTGTTTGTCATCGATGAAGAGGGGCAACGGCGGCGACCAGAAGAACTGGACCTCTCGGTAGCGGACGTGCTCGCCCTCGATCCCCAGCGTATCTCACCCGATGCCTTGATGAGAACCATCGTGCAGGATCAGTTGCTGGACCCTGCCGCAGTGATCCTCGGCCCGACCGAGTTGTGCTACGCCATCGAGACGCGCGAGGTTCGCAGGTGTCGGGGATATTCGATGCCCGCGTGGCTGCCGAGGCCACGATTGAGACCGATCTCTTCGACAATCCTCGATCGGTTGGAGGCGCAGGGAGTGAATCTGCAAGAGGTCCATCCCGCTGCAGATGCGGTGGAACTGATTCCTTCACCACTGGCCGCTCGCAAGGCTCAGGAGATCTCCGAGCAAGGTACCACTCTGATCGATGAGATCGAGAAGGTCGGCTCCAGCCCCGATGCGACTCCGGCGTTGCGACGCCGTTGCGCTCGTCTGGTCAAGAAATGGCGCCAGCAACTGGTACAACTGGAATCATCTATTGAAGGTGGTCTGGAACTGGGTGTCGAGGCGAATCGTCAGCGGGTCAGGGCGCTGCTCGAGGAAGCATTTCCAGCAGGGCAAGAGCCGGAGAGAAGCAGGAACATCCTCGACCTGGTGGCGCACCATGGGCTGGCAGTGGTCGACCGGATGAGGCATACGATGGAATCTGTCGAGGAACCGTGGGATGGTGGAATCCTGGTGTTTGAAGAGAACCCCCAGATGAAACAGGAGAATCAAGATGCCAGCGGCTGATCAGAAACTGGATCTACTGGTGATTGCAGCGCACCCCGATGATGCAGAAATTGCCATGGGAGGAACCATCCTGGCGACCATCGCCAGCGGTGCCCGGGTCGGGATCGTCGATCTGACTCGTGGTGAACTCTCGAGCCGAGGAACTCCGCAACTGCGAGCCGAAGAAACCGCAAGAGCGACCGAACGGATGGGAGTTCACTGGCGAACTTGTCTCGACATCGCCGATGGCTCGGTGCGCGACGATGACGAGTCGAGGGCAGCACTGGTCGAGGTGATGCGCCAAACACGCCCGAAGGTGGTGCTGGCCCCATGGAAAGATGATCTTCATCCAGACCATGCCGGTGCCGGCCTACTGGCACATCGCAGTCTCTATCTGGGAGGTGTACGCCTCTACCCTGCGGGATGTTCAGGAGATGTACAGCATCGGGCGGCGGCTCTGGGGTACTACATGTGCCACACACCCTTCGAGCCCAGTGTCGTGGTCGATGTCACCGAGCACTGGAATCGAAAACTGGAAGTGGTGAATTGCTACCGCTCCCAGTTCCATGACCCCGAGCAATCGGGTGCTCCGACCAAGATCTCGCGTCCAGGGTTCATGGCATCCGTCGAGGGGCGCGCCCGCTCCCTCGGATCCAGAGCCGGTGTCGAACTGGGAGAGGCCATCATCTGGCAAGATCCTCCTGCGGTGGCCAATCCTGTCGACATGGTGGTCGGCGCCGGGCTCACTTCGATCCCGGATGTTCAAAAGAGTGAGGACCTCAGTTGAAGATCGCCATCGCCTGTCATCCGACTCATGGTGGTAGTGGAGTGGTCGCTGCAGAACTGGGCATGAGGCTCGCTGCTCGAGGCAACGAGGTGCATTTCGTCTCCTACGAGAGGCCCTTCCGACTCGATCCGCTGAAGGAAGGGATCCACTTTCACGAGGTTCAGGTCTCCTCTTATCCGTTGTTTCGCTACCCACCCTACGCTCTGGCACTGGCCAATGAGTTACTGCAAGTAGTTCAGCGCGAGGGGATCGAGATCATCCACGCACACTATGCCATCCCGCACTCATTGGCGGCGATCCTCGCGCGAAACATGAACATCGGTGGGGATGTCAAGGTTTTCACGACCTTGCACGGAACCGATATCACCCTGGTGGGATCCGATCCCTCTTATGCGGGGATCACTCGCTATGCGATCGAGCAAAGCGATCGAGTGACGGTGGTCAGCGACTGGCTTGCCAAGGCCACCATCGATGAACTGGCACCGGCTGTGGAGATCGAGACGATCCCCAATGCCGTCGATTCTTCGGTCTTTTCGCCGCAGCATTTCGATGCGCAACTGCGCAGTAGATTTGCGACTCCACAAGAGTTGTTGGTGGCTCATGTCAGTAACTTTCGACCGGTCAAGAAGGTCTGTGATGTGATCTCAGCGTTTGCCATTGGAGCGAAGGACTTGCCCGCACGACTGCTGATGATCGGTCAGGGACCTGAACTGGGGCTGGCCCAGGAGCGGGCACGAGAACTTGGTGTCTTCGATCGAATCTCCTGGCTTGGTCTCATCGATGACGTCACCGTACTGCTGGCGTCGTCAGATCTTTTCCTGTTGCCCAGTGAGAGCGAGTCCTTTGGCCTGGCTGCGCTGGAGGCGATGGCATCGGGCTTGCCGGTGGTTTCGACCAGATCCGGCGGCATCCCCGAGGTGGTGTTGGAAGGGCAGACCGGTCTCCTCTCCGAGGTGGGGGATGTCGAGTCGCTGGCTGCCCACTGTCATCGATTGCTCACCGATGATGCGCTACGCCGCAAGATGTCGAGCGCTGCCAGGAAGGTGGCGACCGAGAGGTTCGGCTGGGAATCGGTTTTGCACTGCTATGAAACCGCCTACCGCAGGTTGTTATCCTCGGATGAGTGAGGATCGGGTGCGGCGTCGAGGGTTTCTCCGAGTGATCCCCCGATGATCTCGATGGCATGTGGAATGGCGGGCCAGATCGCATCCATGCACTCGCTGATCGCTCGTGGATGACCTGGAAGATTGATGACCAGGCATCGATCGATCAATCCAGCGGTGGCCCGCGACAGGATGGCGGTCGGCACCGTCTGCCAGCTACTGGCCCTCATCTTTTCACCGAACCCGGGAAGAAAAGTGTGGCAGGCCTCTTTCATCGCCTCGGGAGTGATATCTCGCGGACCGATTCCCGTGCCGCCGGTGGTCACGACCAGCGAGCAGATTCTCGCCATCTGCTGAAGGTTCTCGATGACCCGTTCGATCTCATCGGGGACCGATCGCAGTTCGAAGCGGCGTGGGCCCTGGAAACGGGACTGGAGCCACTGCTGAACCGCTGGACCGCCTCGATCCTCATATTCACCTCGAGAGACGCGATCCGAGATGGTCAGGACTCCGATGGGGGCAATTTTGTCACGGCTCATGATTCCTCCGGAAATTGATCGTAAATCAATGTGCTGTAACGAGAAAGGGGGTTCAGTGAGGGCTGCCCAGAGAGGCTGAATTGGGTCAGATTTAAAAAAAGCAGACTTTTCCAGAGGATTTTCCCCCTCAGTGCCGTCATCCTAGTGACAACTTCGGGAAAAGACCTCGTAATCATTCCCTGTTGGGAATCTGGGTGCCTGGACCTTTTGGTCTGGACCCACACGAGGTGATTTCGAGAGGGAGAATGGCATGCGCACTCTTGGCTTACTACTGGTTCTTTCCTTTATCGTGAGTACTACCGGCTGGATTGTCGGACAGTCCGATGAAGGAGCTCGCAGACCCCTGGACCTCCCTTCGGGTGGCGCCGGAGATGGCGATGATGAGGAAGATGCCCCCGAGACCATCAACTTCTGGGGTGGTGAGTATGAAGGAGATGCCTTCTTCTGGTGTCTCGACAAATCATGCTCGATGAGTTGGAACGGTGAGATCGAGGATCTCAAGCAGGAGTTCACCCAGACTCTGAACTCACTTTCTTCCCAGGCGGAGTTTGGCGTGGTGGCTTTCTCAGAGGGTCATGTTTCCTGGAATCCCTCTCCTCAGCGAGCCAACCCTGCGAACAAGGGATCGGCCACTGCATGGGTGTTGGCTCTCAATGCTGCCGGCTGGACCTGTTTGGGTCCTGCAGGAGTCGAGACTCTTAACATTGCCAATCAGTGCTCGAAGCAGATGAAGCAGGTGCTCGTGCTCTCCGATGGTGAGCCGTATTGCAACGGTGCCAACACTGCGACCCAGAGTTTGGCAGACATCACCGCTGCGAACTGGCAACAGATTCCCGTCAATACCATTTACATCTCCTCCGACAACGGTGGGATCACCTTCATGCAGCAGTTGGCGTCTCAGAATAACGGTACCTTCTTCCAGCCACAGTAGGGTTACTGGCTAGCGCTTCAGCGAGCGGCCGAGACGGTGGATCTCGCCCTTGCGGCAAAGGCATGCAAGAATAGCGGGTCGGCTCTTCAAGGAGCCGACCCGCTATTCAATTCACTGGAGTGGATTTCATGGCGGGGCAGATCATTCTAAACTCAGGTCATCAATAACTCAGGTCATCAAAAGCTCAGAGAAACTGTGGATCAGTGAGATGAGAAGGGAGTCGAGTTGAGCCCCAGAATCTTCTGCTTTGGAGCGGTGGTCGTCGATCTCATCGCCCATCCGGTGGAACGGCTTCCTGGTGCAGGAGATTCCGTACGATCTCCCTCCATCCAGTCCTCCATCGGCGGCTGTGCCGCCAATGCCGCCACCGCACTGGCCAGACTGGAGTACCCGGTGCACCTCTGTGGAGCAGTCGGAGACGATCACCTGGGGCACTTCCTTCGCACCGGACTGGAGCGAGAGGGAGTCGATCTGAAGCACCTATCGACTCATGCTGGAGTGCCCACTGGAGTCACCTTTGTCATCAATGTAGAGGGTGAAGATCGACGATTCATCTCCGCCATGGGAGCCAATGATGCGCCGTGGCCGATGAAGATCGATGGCGAGTCGCTGGTGGCAGCAGAGGTGGTTTCCCTGCACGCTTTTGGCCTGGCCAGGAGGCCCGATGTCGAGGACGCTTGTCGCATCTTTCAGGCCGGACGGGACGCTGGTGCTCTGACCTTGCTCGATGTGATCGTGATTCCGGGCGAGGACTTGCTGCCACAGTTGAAGCAACTACTGCCGCTGGTCGATGGGTTTTTCCCCAATCAAGATGAAGCGGAGCGATTGACCGGTCTGAAGGATCCAGTGGAGGCCGCAGCAAAACTGCGTGATCTGGGAGCCCGGTGGGTAGTGGTGACCTGTGGAGATCGAGGCCTGGTGTGGGATTCGATCGAAGGTCGTGGATCGCTGGATGCCATGGTTGTGCCATCGATCGATGCTACAGGGTGTGGCGATGCATTCTCCGCCGGTTACATCGACGCCCATCTGAAGGGCTGTGACCCACTGGAAAAACTGGTTCGCGGCTCGGTCATGGGTGCCGCCGCGGCGACTGCCGCGGGAGCCATCGATGGCCTTCCTTCTCGGGCAGCCTTCGATGCACTCCATTCCACCTGGAATCCAACCTCGATCATCTCCTGAGCGGCGATCCGGCAATTCCTACCGATCGTCATTTCTCTCAATTCTGCGATGGAGCACCTTTCGGAGTGCCCGCAATTCGTGTGCCCGGAATCAGTCGATTCAGGCCCTCCGAGGGGAGACTGAATCTCCAGAATAGGGGATTCTTCTATCGCCGGAGTTGACACCCCGGCCAGTGCTCTCGGACTGGAAGTCAGTCGCCAGATGTATCGATCCTCCCGAAGAGATGGAAATCTCGTGGTAATGGGGAGATGGATTGTCGACTTGAATTGTCGGCATGGCAGACGAAACAGCCGCTCGAGAGTAGCCACTCTTCGCAGGAGCGAAGTCACCAGTGAATTCACCCGTGGATTCACAAGTGGAAACTGAGAGGTGTCATTGAAGGAGAACGATCGTGTCCTTTGAAGAAGAGAAGCAGAAGCCCTTTGCGGAGCCTTCCGCACAACTCTCCCCACAGCCCTCCGCACAGCCCTCCGCACAGCCCTTCCCACAGCCCTTCCCACAGCCCTCCCCACAGCCCTCCCCAGAACGTTTGGGCGAGATCTCGAAGGAGTCGGGCAGTCTGCAGGGAAAGAGGCCTGGCGATCGACCCAGGCTGTTCCAGCTGTCGATGTTGCTGATTCCATTGTTATGGGTGAGTGGCATCTGGTTGCTGGCCGCAGACCACCAGGGCCCCCATCTACGGCCCCTGGACATGCCATCCGGAGGTGGTGGGGCCGGTGATACCCAGGAAGACGCCCCGGAAACGATCGTCTTCTACGGCATGGACTACGAGGGAGATGCCTTCTTCTGGTGTCTCGACAAGTCCGGTTCGATGGACTGGGATGGAGCCATCGATGATCTCAAGCAGGAGGTCAATTCGGCGATTCTATCGCTGAGTCCTGCCGCAGAGTTCAGTCTCGTCGCCTTCAGTTCCAACACCCTGGTCTGGTCTCCTTCGCCGCAGGCCGCTCGTTTGGCAGAAAAGACTGCGGCCCTGTCGTGGGTCAACTCTCTGTACGCAGAGGGGTGGACCTGTCTTGCTCCTGCAGCGATTCAGATCCTCTCCATCTGTAATCAATCGAGTCACAGTTCGCGCCAGGTCATCATTCTCAGTGATGGAGCCCCCTTCTGTAATAATGTGGATACCTCGTCTCAGGCTCTGTCGGAGATCTCCCAGGCGAACTGGCAACAGGTTCCGATTCACACCATCTTCATCGGCTCGGATTCTGCGGGGATCGCCTTCATGCAGACGCTGGCGACGATGAACCAGGGTAGCTTTCACATCTGCGATAACTGATCTGCAGTTCTATTGCAGCCGGACTGGATTACCACTGCGGGCTGAGAAGGGGATGAACCCTTCTCAGCCCGCAGTTTCAATTCCGCAGTTTCAATTCCGCAGTTTCAATTCCGCAGTTTCAATTCCGCAGTTTCAATTCCGCAGTTTCAATTCCGCACTTTCAATTCCGCAGTTTCAATTCTGCAGTTCTAAATCTGCAGTTCTAATTCTGCAGCGTGAATTCCACGGCTGTGCAACTGTCGGGTCGATGATTAGATCTACTCCCACCCTTCTTCTCCAGTGTGATCGCCCCGGTGGATCGAGATGTCACAGGGAGATGCCACAGGGAGATGTCACCAGGCGCTGTTGGCCTCTGCCAGGGCGCTGTAGGAATCCGCCTCCTCGACTCGGCCTTGCTGCTGGCAGATCGACGCCAGGGCGTGGTAGGCGTGTGAGAGGCCCGGATGATGGGGGTCTTTCACCAGCAGCTGCTGGATTCCTTGCTTCAACCAGCGTTCCGCCCCGTTCAAGAGCTCATCGTGACGTCGAAGACTCGAAGATGGGGTTTGCTGGAGTCGGAGCTGTGCAGCAGCCAGGTGTGAGTGGCCTTTTGCGAGGTGTGCTTTCCATTCCTCGCCGGGGGGAGACGAGAACTGTTGCGAGAGAAACACCCCCGTCATCAGGGCGCAGAGAAGTCCGATCAGAACCATCAGCCGTGTGTGATGACGATCAAATGCTTTCTTGAACTGTGGATCCTGTTGATATCGTTTCACCACTTCGATCCGGTGATGAGGAGCGGGGTGTCTCCAACCACGACGCTTGGGGTTCATCGAGTGAATTTCGATCAGCCTGGTGAGTGTTTGACCGATTCCCCCGGGGTTTTCAGTCAACTCGTCGCTGAAGATGTCGGCCTGGTGCTCCAGGTGTCTGCTGATCCGACCAAAGAAGATCCAGAAGGTCATGGTGATCAGGATGAAAAAAGCAGTGGGCGCCAAGATGTTGATGGTGTCCAGTGAGGAAACCAGCATGTAATAGAAACTGCAGGCGACTCCAAGCAGGTACATGACGTGGTGGAGACGTGCATGGGCGAGTTCATGGGCAAAAGCAGAATCCGCCTCATCATCTCCCAACCTCTGAAGGAAATAGTCGGTGATGAAGAACCTTCGGTGAAAGGAGAACAATCCGGCCACCATCGCCGTGGCGACCGGCTGCCAACCGGTCCTCCAGATGTAGGGTTGGCGAAGGACCACACCAGACTTCCTGGCCAGGTTCATCCATCGGTCTCGCATCGCTCCCTCGGGCATCGGATGGGCATTGAGGGTCCAGGTCAGGAGTGCGGGTGCTAGCAGGAGGATGATGAGCATCATCAGCACCTCGATCGGTACAGGGATCTGCTGCTCCAGCCACACACCATGATCGGGATTGACTCGTGTCCAGTCACCCATCGCGTGGGCTACAACCAGTGGAATCACCAGGATCAGGTGGCTGCGGATCTCTCCAAGAAACGCACCCAGCAACAGCCTCGGCGAGCGAGCGGCAAAGAACCAGAAACGTAGTGCTGCGCAGAGCCCGCTGGCCACCAGTAGTGGGAGAATGGTGAGGGCTGCGGCCGCAGCGATCCCACTCACCGGAAGCAGGAATTCTGCTCGGTCATACCAGTGGGCAAGCCACAGCATTGTGGCCCATGTCAGGAGCAGAACTGGGGATTGGATGAGAAGGTAGTATCGATAGTGTGAACCGGTGAAGTCCTGCTGGCCACGGACCGACTGCACCAGTTTCAGCAGCAGCAGATAGGCCAGCAGCACCAGCGCAGGAGCCAGGACCAGGATCAGCAGGGGGCCAAGAAGGTGACCCGGTGGAAACCAGCCCACTGCCCAATCGGGAGGAGCGGGAGTGAACACTTCAGCGGCGAGCCATAGAAGAAGTGCGATGATCATGGTCGGGGTCGACTGAATGGTGCGGCACCCTTCTGGGATCGCCGCACCTCTCAGGTCAGCGGCGTACTTGTGAGCGGATCAGGTACTTCATCACCTGGTCTTGATCTTCCTTTTCGATGTCGATGAACCGGAGGCCCAAGGTGCAGCGGTCACGGTTTTCGGGGATCTCTTCGATCCAGGCTACCTGGCACAACCCCTTGATCGCATGATCGAGCGAAGGCAGCAACAGATTTACCCCCAGGTGAATCTTGCCCATGAGGAGGGCGGGGATCCAGTTGTAACTGGGGATCTTGCCGTGAAGCATCAAGCCTCCTCCACCGATCTGCGAGGTCGATCCCTCGAAGACAGCTTCTTCGGAGATCTCGACCTCTTTGGAGAGGAACTTGTAACGGACCGGAATCTCGGTCGGGAGTTTCACGAACTCACGACGTTGGGAATAACTCTCGATGGATATGGTCAATGTAGCCTCCTGGAAACTGGATGGGGGAACGGCGAAACGGGTTCCGGTTCCCTTCCATCTTGAGGATAGGATGTGATTCCAGGATTGCCCACCCATGCGCCGTGGCCCACCACGGTCACCGTTGGCCAGAAGCCTCATCTGTGGCTTCTGGAGCGCCCTCAGGCGACTTTTCGGCCTGAGCCTCCTGAGCCTGGGCGCCCGCCTTTCCGAGCCACTGGACGCGCCGCTCGACCTGCTCCTCGGTGGCTTCCGGATGGGTCTGTAGTTTCCAGCGATTCCGCGGTTCTTCACCGAACAGCACCTTCAGCGAGACCAACGCACCACGGCGAGACACGAGCAATGTCGCCTCGCTGGTGGGAGGATACTGGCGACGAATCTGTTCCCAGGTGGAGGCATTCAAACGGAATTGATCGAGCCCGATCAATTCGTCTCCGGGGTTGAGTCCGGCCAGATATGCGGGAGTCCCGCTGCGGACTCGGGTGACCGACCAGCGCCCACCGCTTCCTCCCGCTTCGATCCCGAGCCAACCCTTCGCAGGCTTCTTTTGCTCCTCTTCCTTCTCAGGTTCGAAACGAAGCCCGAAGGTTTTCAGTGCCTCTTCATACTCCAGTTCATCGGTGCCGTCGATGAAGCGGAGGAACCAGTCGGAGAGATCGGCGCCCGCCACCTCTTCAAAGACGCCCCTCAGCTGATCGTGGGTGTAACCCTTCTCGCCGGAGTATCGCTGAAAGGCGAGCCGCATACCGTCATCGAGGGTGCGCTGGTGGTCGGTTGCAGTTCGGATCCGGGCATCGAGCAGCCAGGCGACCATCGCACCCTTGGTGTAGTAGGAGATCTGGCTATTGACCGAGTTCTCATCGCGCTGGTAGTAACGGATCCAGGCATCGGTGCTGGCGCGTGACAGCGGGAGCACCAGCCTTCCGGGAGTCTTCTGGATATCCTTGATCTGCTTGCCGAGACCCTCGAGGTACTTCTTCTGATCGATCAGCCCCGCCCGAGCGATGAGTAGGTCATCGTAGTAACTGGTGAAACCCTCGACAAACCAGAGATCGGGTGTCAAAACTTCCTGCTCGTAATTGAACGGCCCCAGAGCTTCAGGGCGGAGTCGTTTACCATTCCAGGCGTGGAATTGTTCGTGACTGATCAGGCCATACCAGCCCTTGCGCCGATCCTCGTCTCCCCAGCTCCAGCGCCCAGATAGCATCAGGGCGCAATCCTTGTGCTCGAGACCACCTCCGCCCTCGGCGATGACATTGAGGTAGCGGTAGCTGGAATAGGGGATCTCCCCCCAGAAGCGAACCAGTTCCTCGCAGATCTTCTGCACATCCTCGGCGCATGCATCGGTGTCCCAGAGATCATCGGCACCGAGATTGACCAGAGAGTGGGGCACCGATTCCACTTCGAAATCTCGAATTTCTGGGTTTCCCAGCAAGATGGGGGAATCGCACAGGTGATCGACATTCCGCGCGCGCCATCGTGCGGGAGCGGTTTCGGTCAGGCAGGTCACGACCTGGCTCATCTCAGGGGGGAGTTCGATGGTGATGTCGAAGGGACCGTTCTGGCTACGCGGAAGTAAAAAGGTCGCCGCCCCATTGAGGAAACCAGATCCCGCTTCGATGAAGTTGGTTCTGACCGAGAGGATCTTGCAATAGAGACGGTAGCGAACCGTGACATCTCCACGGCCTCGGGTCTCCACGATCCAGCGATTCTTGCCCGGTCGCTGAATCGTCAGTGGCTCGCCGGTGGCATCGAATGCCTGCAATTCTTCGATGTGTCGCGAGTAATCGCGGATCTTGTAGGAACCCGGGGTCCAGACCGGCATCCAGAGTTCCAGAGAAGATGAATCTGGAGCGGGATAAACCGCTTCGATCGTGACCCGGTGTTGTGCGGCGGCGTCGAGCGAGATGGTGTAACTGGCAGCAGCGTCCTCTACAGTCAGAGGAACGAGCCAGACCATCGCTAACAGGGGCCAGATCATCAATATGCCTTCGAGATGATCACTCGATGTGCGCTGGGTTTTCCAGTCACCATGCACTGGCCAGGATCATCCGGAGCATCGAGGGGGAGATTGCGGATGGTCGCCTTCGTTTCCTGCTGGATCCGCTCCTCGGTTTCGGTTGTGCCGTCCCAGTGGCACAGGAAGAAGCCGCCACCATTGACCTGCTCCTTGAACTGGTCGTAGTTATCGATGGTGTGGGTGTTGGCTTCACGGGCGGCCAGCGCCTTCTCGAACAGCCCTTTCTGCGCCTCTTCCAGCACATTCATCACCTCGGTGGCGACCGCCTCGATGGGCAGAGATTTCTTCTCGCCGCTGTGGCGGAAGGTCAGCATCACCTCACCCTTCTCGAGATCGCGGGGACCCACCTCGATTCGCACCGGGACGCCCTTCAGTTCCCACTCGTGGAACTTGTAACCGGGGCGGTACTGGCTGCGGTCGTCGAGGTGAGTTCTGGCTCCGGCGTCCTTGAGAGCTTTCTCCATCCTTGTACAAGCCTCTAGCACGGGAATCCGTTGATCATCCCCCTTGTAGATCGGAACGATGACGGTCTGGATCGGCGCCAGTCGTGGTGGAAGTATTAGCCCTCGATCGTCACCGTGGGCCATCACCAGCGCTCCGACCAGGCGAGTGGAGACTCCCCAGGATGTGGCCCAGACATACTCCTCTTTTCCCTCGGAGGTCTGGTACTTGACGTCGAACGCACGAGCAAAGTTTTGACCGAGGTCATGACTGGTACCCGCCTGCAATGCCTTGCCATCTCCCATCATCGCTTCGATGGAATAGGTCTTCACCGCACCGGCAAACTTCTCGCGTTCAGTCTTGACCCCTTGAATCACCGGCATCGCCATGTATTCCTCGGCAAATTTGGCATAGATCCCGAGCATCCGGATCGTTTCCTCGTGAGACTCCTCGGCGGTGGCGTGAGCCGTGTGCCCCTCCTGCCAGAGAAACTCTGTTGTTCGGAGGAAAAGTCTTGGCCGCATCTCCCAGCGCATCACATTGGCCCACTGGTTGATCAGAATCGGAAGATCCCTGTAGGACTGGATCCAGTTGCGATATGCATCCCAGATGATCGTCTCCGAGGTGGGGCGGATCACGTAGGGTTCTTCCAGTTTTTTTCCACCGGCATGGGTGACCACCGCAAGTTCGGGAGCGAAACCCTCGACATGCTCCGCTTCCTTCTTGAGGAAGGACTCAGGGATCAGCAATGGGAAGTAAGCGTTGACGTGTCCGGTTTCCTTGAACATTCCGTCGAGAACCGACTGCATCCGTTCCCACAGTGCATAACCGTAGGGCTTGATGATCATCGAACCACGAACCGGGGCGTTTTCCGCAAGATCTGCTCGCTGTACCACTTCCTGATACCAGCGGGGGTAATCGTCACTCTGGCTCGTCAACTTTTCGGCCATCAGGTCCTCCAGTTTGGGAAGGGAACCAGCCCCTCGGGTTCGAGGGTAGCCGAACCTCTCGATGTCGGCAACTTGACCGCCTTCCCCGGACAGCGTGAATGGTCCAGAATCTAGCGGCGAGGAGATCCGGATCGAGGAGATCTGGATCGTCATGGAATCAGGAGGACCGATGGCCACCATCAAGGATCTGGATGTTCAGAAACTCACCGATAGCGTGATGGAGCAGGTGATTACGCTTCAGCGCAATATTCACGCTCACCCGGAAATAGGCTTCGATACGGTCAGGACCGCTGCACTCATCGCCGATCAGTTGCGTGAGGCGGGAATCGAGACGCGTGAGCAGATCGGCAAGACAGGAGTGGTGGGTGACATCGTGGTCCCTGGATCCACTCGTTGTATTGCCTTTCGAGCCGACATGGATGCGCTTCCGATGGATGAGGATTCACAGTTGCCTCACCGCAGCACGATTCCCGGTGCGGCTCACATGTGTGGCCATGATGCTCATTCGGCGATGCTGGTAGGCGCGGCCCGGGCCCTTTCCGGAATTCGCGATCGCCTGCCCTGCTCGGTCCGATTCATCTTCCAGCCGAACGAAGAAGCACTTCCTGGAGGAGCCCCGGCGATGATCGCAGATGGTTGTCTCGAAGGAGTGGACCGGATCTTTGGCATGCATGTCTGGCCACTATTCGATACCGGCAAGATCGCCATCGTCGATGGACCGACGATGGCTCAGCCCGATACATTTCGCATCCTGGTCAAGGGTGTGGGAGGGCATGCAGCCGCTCCTCATGCTTGTGCGGATCCAGTGGTATGTGGCAGCCAAATCGTCAACTCTGCGCAACAAATCGTGTCGCGAAACATCGATCCAATTCGTTCCAGTGTACTGACCTTCACACAGTTCCACGGTGGTAGCGCTGACAACGTCATTCCAGAGACCATCGAATTGAGAGGCACCATCCGATCCTTCGAGAAGGAGGTGGGGGAGACCGCTCGGCGAAGGCTGGTGGAGGTTGCCGAGGCGGTGGCCACAGCCCACCAGTGTTCTGCTCAGGTTGAAATCACCGAGGGATATCCCGTCACCTTCAATGACCCCGAGGCTTGCGAAGAAGTGAGGCGGTCTGTTTCCGCGGAAGTTCCTCTTTCCGACGAGGGGGAGCCTTGCCTGGGTGGGGAGGATTTCGCTTACTACGGCGAAAAGATCCCGGCAGCTTTCATGTTCCTGGGCAATCGAGATGCGCAGAAGGGGATCGTCTACTTCTGCCATCATCCTCGATTCCAGGTCGACGATGAGGCGATGCCGGTCGGAGTGAGGAGTTGGATCGCGCTGGCTCTGGGGGCCGGATAAATCCATTTGCTACCCCCGGAGGTGGCAGAGCTGGAATCTGGATCCTGCGACGGCTGTCCAGGATTGGGGTGCTACCCGGTACCAATGGGGCGATCTAAAAAAGACCTTCACTCATCGGGGGGTTCATTCCGAAGAGAGTTATCTGAGCCTGGCATCTTCGACAAGCCGGGAACGGAAGCTCGAACTGGAAGGAACCTGATCGGTGCCGCTGCTCGCCCGCATTCTCGAATCCGCCCGCATCCAGGCATTGCTAGGGGGCCTGATCCGCATCACGTGTATCGAGATGCGGATCGGGACCGACAGTGCTATCGATCCGGAAGCGATCGCTTCGGCGATGGAAGAGCGCTTTCAAGGTGACTTGCTCGAGAAGTGCAAGGTCGAGATCGAGGTAGTCGAAGGCAACCAGGTCCAGCTGAAGAGTATCGAGGGGGTCCCCTTTCAGGCTCGGGATGCGATCTGAAGCACTGGACACGGGACCGAGTAGAACGCAGCATCAACCCCAGGCCGAGATGAGGCCGGGAGGATTCGATGCATCGCAATCTGGGTAGTTTTCTCGACCAACTTCGCCGATCAGGAGATCTGGTGGAAGTGGATGCTCCGGTCGATCCTCGGCTCGAGGTTGCGGAAATCCATCGGAGAGTGATTGCCGGTGGCGGTCCCGCCATCTTGTTTCGGAATCCGATCGGATCCCAATTCCCGTTGGTTACCAATCTGTTCGGAACCCAGCGTAGAGTCGAGATGGCTTTCGGAGATCACGGCCAGAAATTTCTTCGCCGTCTGGTACATCTGGCAGAGACGATGATGCCCCCAACACTCGACAAACTCTGGGGAGCCCGAGATGTCGCAAGCACCTTGCTCAAGGTCGGGATGAAGAGAAGATCGGGCGGTGCGGTGCTGGAGCACCAGGATCCGCAGCTGGATCTGAAGGACTTACCCATCATCACCAGTTGGTCCGAGGATGGTGGCCCCTTCATCACCTTGCCTCTTGTCTACACCGAACATCCTGTCGATGGACGGCACAATCTCGGCATGTACAGGATGCAACGTCACGATTCGAGTCACCTGGGGCTCCACTTCCAGATTCACAAGGGTTCTGGATATCACCTGATGGAAGCGGAGCGACTGCAAAAGCCGTTGCCGGTGACCTGCTTCCTCGGTGGACCGCCGGCCTTGATCGCCAGTGCTGTGGCTCCTTTGCCGGAAAATATTGGCGAACTGTTGCTGGCTTCGTTGCTTCAGGGTGGACCCATTCGCCTTTCGGAAGTCCCGGGGCAGCCACTTCCCTTCATCTCCGAGTGCGAGTTTGCCATCCATGGGACTTCAATACCTGGACAGCGATGGCCTGAAGGTCCCTTTGGAGATCATTACGGATACTACTCCTTGAAGCATGATTACCCGGTGATGAAGGTCAAAGGGATCACCCATCGTCAGGGGGCCATCTACCCGGCAACAGTGGTGGGAAAGCCACGGCAGGAAGACTTCTTCCTCGGAGATTTCCTCCAGGACCTTCTCTCCCCATTGTTTCCACTGGTGATGCCCACGGTGCGCGATCTCTGGTCTTATGGCGAGACCGGGTATCACTCGCTGGGTGCGGCCATCGTGACCGATCGTTATCCGCGGGAAGCGATGGTTTCGGCATTCCGAATCCTCGGAGAAGGACAATTGTCGCTGACAAAATTCTTGCTGTTGACCGATGGCGGAGTTGACCTGAAAGATTTCCGAGCAACGCTGGAGCACATCCTGGCGCGCGCTGATTTTAGAACGGATCTTCACGTCATCGCATGCACTAGCATGGATACCCTCGACTATGCAGGTCCATCGGTGAATGAAGGTTCCAAGGGATTCTTGCTCGGTCTGGGCGATCCCATTCGAGATCTGCCCCGCGTGTTTGATGGGCCTCTGCCGGATGGATTTACCCGTGCAGAGGTCTTCTGTGCCGGGTGTCTGGTGGTCGAGGGTCCATCTCACGCAAAACAACCGGACGCGGCAAACCGCTGTCTCGCAGCGGATGCGCTCGAGAACTGGCCGCTGGTCATCCTGGTCGATGATGCAGTGGCTGCGACTCGATCGGTGACACGATTCCTGTGGAACACCTTCACTCGTTTCGAGCCGGCGGCAGACATCTATTCACGACAGAGCGAGGTGGTGAGGAATCACGTCGCACATCATCCACCGATCGCCATCGATGCGAGGATGAAGTCGGGTTATCCCGACGAGTTGTTCTGCGATCCTGAGACCGCCACGGTGGTCGACAATCGCTGGAGGGAGTACTTCCCCGGTACAACTGTCGAGATGGGGGATAGCGATGCAGGGCACCTGGATCAATAACACCTGGATCAACAACGCCTGGATCAACAACGCCTGGATCAACAACACCTGGATCAACAACACCTGGATCAACAACACCTGGATCAACAACACCTGGATCAACAACACCTGGATCAATAACACCTGGATCAATAACGCCTCATTTCTTTCCAGGCAGCCGGGGTGGTCCCCGAAAGTCAACCATTGTCGGTGAGCGTCTCGAATAGAGCCTCTCGGGCCACGATGGGGGATTAGAGATCGCATTAGTTACCTGTTATGATGGAGGGTGACTCAGCATCGACAAATTGAAGGAGCTATGATGTTCAGGTTCAGTGTTCGGCCACTATATTTGCTGGTAGTTACGCTGTTTTCCTTCGTGACTCCGACCCTCGACAGGGTCGAGGGGCAGCAGGGGGCACTCCCGGTCTTGAGCACTATTCCAACGAGTAACGAGTTGACGGCGTCGGTGGCCACCACCATCTGGATAAATTTCCAGGAACCGATCGACCCCGCTTCGGTCACAAATGGTTCATGCTGGGCCATCGGTCGCTGGAGTGGTCCTGCGGAGGGGTTGCTGGAGGTGGTCGGGGGATCCTCGATTCGGCTCACTCCTGACAATCCATTTTCTGCCGGTGAGCAGGTGATGGTGATCCTCTCCGAACAGATCACCGCGGTCAGCGGAGCATCGATCCAGCAGGGGGGATACAGTTTTCTGTTCTGGACACAATCTGCTCCGGCCACATTGCAACTGACCCAGACACACAACTGGTCCACCAGGACCAATCCAGCGCAGTCCACTCGTAGTTACGGAGGACTCGGATCGGACCTGAACAACGATGGGCACCTGGATATCTCCGTCATCAACGAAGATACCGCAGACGTCAGGTGCTACCTCAATCTGGGAAATGACAGCGGCCAGTTCGGTTCCATGGTCAACCCTCCGAGTTCAGTCAACCTACAGGCGAGCCCCAACGAGCCTGCAGATTTCAACCGAGACGGATTCATAGACATCGTGGTTTGCAACATCGCTGCCGATACCGTTTCCGTACTGCTCGGAAATGGAGATGGAACCTTCGCTCCACAGCAGCAGATCAATGTTGGGATTGCTCCTCGGGGAGTCGCAGTGCTCGATGTCGATGGAGATGGCGACCAGGACGTGGTCAACACCAATTACGGCACCGGTAACTTATCGATCCTGCTCAACAATGGCACCGGAGTCTTCGGCGCACCCACTTACTTCGAGGGGGGAGGATCGGGAGAAAGGTCGTTGGCCACCGGGGACATGAATGGTGATGGATTGCTCGATCTGGTGATCGGCATGATCAACAGTGGTGAGATCGTCGTGAACCTCAACAATGGTGACGGTACTTTCACCGAATCGGGTAGCCGACCTGCAGCGGGCGGCACCTGGATGCTGGCCCTCGGAGATCTCAATGGCGATGGACACCTCGATGTGACCAGCGTCAATGCCAGCCAGGACAATGGCACCACCAACTTCGGTAACGGAGACGGGACCATCACTCCCGCCATCGCTTATCCGGCAGATAACTTTCCCCTCTCCACCGATGTGGGCGATCTCGATGGAGATGGCGACCTCGACTGGGTGATCTCCAGTTACCTGGGTGACTGGTTCATCTATCTCAATGACGGCGATGGGAACTTCACATTTTTCCAGGAGATCCTTGCTCCAATAGCCGCCAGTTGCGCCGTCATGATGGATGTAGACAACGATCAGGTTCTGGACCTGACTCTCATCGACGAACTCGCCGATGTGGTCATCATCTACCAGCAGGAGGGGTCGCCAGCTCCGGAATTCATCCGCGGCGATGCGAACTGGGATGGGATCGTCGACATCGGAGATGTGGTCATGCAATTAGGTGTTCTGTTCGGTTGTACGGCAGCCTGTTCCTGTCCGGATGTGCTGGACTCCAATGATGATGGAAACAATGACATCTCCGATCCGATCTACCTGTTGATGTACCTGTTCAGTAATGGAGTGGTACCGCCGGTACCCTATCCCTCCTGCGGAGCGGACCCGACGCTGGATACTCTCGATTGCTTGTTTCAGCCACCATGTCTTTGAGATAGAGGTCTCGATTGCCGGAAATTCGTGAAGCGAGGGCACGGGACATCCAGCAGTTGCTTGCACTGCGCCTAGAGGCACTGCAGCAACATCCTCTCGCATTTTCCTCTTCTCCCGATGACGATCGCCTCGACCTGGAGTATCTACAGAAAATCATATCAGAGGATAGGCAGGTCATTTTCTGTGCAGTCCATGGCGAGAACATCGTGGGAATGGTGGGCGCCTTCGTGCAGCCCCAGAGAAAGTTGAGCCACCGCTGCGATGTGTGGGGTGCTTATCTGAGGGCCTCCGAGCGGGGCCATGGAGTGGGTCGTCAGTTGATGGAGGCAGTTGTCGATCAAGCGCGATCGTGGAGTTGTGAATCTATCCATCTGGGTGTTACTTCAGGATCCAAGGAGGCGATCGGTTTGTACCAATCGCTGGGATTCGTCAGTTGCGGAATCGTCGCCCGCGCCATCGTCGATGGTGAGCATGCTGCCAGCGAGCACATCATGGTGTTCCATCTCGAGTAGTAGCCGTCAGCCAGGTGACTACCACCCGAGATCCGTCAAAGTGCGGTGCCGCGCGCTGACTTCTTCTTGGATGGTTCGATCGGGCGCAATCCGAGATGATCAGGGGAGATCCAGGGAACCCGGAAGACCGCCCCGCCACGCGCACCACCGCCACGAACACCTGCGCCTTGCTCACCAAAACCGCCCTCATTGATGTGCTCCCAGACGATGGATCCATCACTGGTCACTTCGAAAATTCGACCGTTGGCTCCGCTGCAAATCAGCGTGTTTCCGCCAGGTAATCTTTCTGCGCCTGAGATGTTAGAAGAGAAAAAGTTGCCAGGGTCTTCATACTTCCAGATCGGCTCAGGAGCGGAGAAGCGATTTTTATTCTCGCGCAAGTACTGGCCTCCATCGGAGATGGGAGTGGCCAGTTCCAGCACGGTTGAATAATTCCCTCGACGACCTTGGCCGTTATTGAAGATCATGATGTGACCTTCGCCTGGCAGGCCAGCTACGATCCAATGCGCATCATGTTGTTTGAAGAGTTCTCGTTCGGCGTCACTCCCTCTACCGTGAGTTTGTGGGTTTCCCCAGCGCCACAGTAGTCCTGGGTTTTCCGACCCGCTCGTCGAGTGATCGATGATCCACACCTCATCAAAACCGTGAACGCTGAGAATGATCTGATCGAGGTGCGGGTTGTAGTCGACCGAGTTGGTGTGCATCCAGTCCGGTTGTCCCAGTTCACGGCTCTGAAACGAGACATAATTGATGTCGATCTTTTCGGGGTGGTCAGAAGCACTGCCGTGATCTGGTTTTTCTGGATCGATGTCCTGGATCAGATGATCCCAGGGGCTCCAGCGCCAGACCACTTCGCCACCAGATTTTCCGGTCGGGTGGATCTCCAGGATGGCGTCGACCCACAACTCATCGCGCGGAAGCAATGCTGGATGGCGACCGACGGCGAGGCATTCTTCCTTGTTCTTCTTCTCCCATGCGAGCATCAGGAAATTGCCGTTGGGAAGAGGTTCGATGTCATGGTGAGAGACGTGTTTTTCAGAAGCCCAGTCCAAACTCCAGGTGACTTCGCCAGACCATGAGACCTTTTCGACGACCCCTCCGAGACCACCACCCTGGAATCCGAATGCTCCTCGGCGACCGAGAGAACCTGTTCGTAAAAGGGAGCCATCATCGAGCAGGTAGACCGATTGCCCCGGTCGATGTTTCCCATTCCAGTGGTGAATCGAATCGCCGTCACGATCGAGCAGGTGAACATCGGTGCTACCCAGTGGTGCCATCAAAAGGTACCCGCCCTCATGTTTGTTCGAGGGAGTACTGGCTGCTTTCTTGCTGCTTTCGATTTCTTGCGAGAAGAGTGAAGACGAAATGAGGATGGTGTTGATCGAGATCGAGCCGATGAGCAGCCAGGAGAGTTTAGTGATCATGGTCTACCTTTCATCGAATATCAGGATACACCTTGCCAGGGGTTGGAGGGATGTGGCCATTGGATTACCATTCCGGGGGCAGAAATCGGCGAGGGATTTGCCGATAGGAGGGGACTGTTATTGCTCAGTCAATTTCGAATCCTGTGGTGGCTCCTGCTACTGAACCTATTCCTGCCAGTGTGCCTGCCAGCGGGGCCGATGAGCAGCCCCATCCTGGCCCGTTCGTATCCTTCGATTCAGGCCTCATCCGCTGAAGATCTACCATTGCCCAGATCGCGGAACCCGCTCCAGGCCGAGGTCCAAGATGAAGATGAATTGGCAGAAGAACCTCTTCAGATGCCGAGGCGTCTCGAGAAGATGCATCGTGATTTCGGGGATAGGATTCTCGACCTGAGCGATCGTCTCGATGATTTCTTCGGTGATCCCAGGCTCGAATCAGAAGCGGGGCTCACACGCTACAGAGTTCGCTCCGAGTTTCTTCTCGAAGAAGGTGGAGGTCTCAACTTCGGCGTCAAGGTACGAGGTCACGCGGTCTTTCCAAGGACTCGTCAGCGACTGGGTTTTTTCCTCGAGTCTGTCCGGGAGGATGTGCTCACTGACTTCGAAGATTTGCTGGGAAATCCGGCTGAGAATACTGATGGATTGATCACAGCCGAAGATGTCTCGGGTCTTCGGGCCGCTCTCTTCTCCAATCAACGAGGAAGACTATCGCTTGATGGTGGAGTGAAGCTCTCGAAAGATACCAAAACTCGAGTTCGGTTACGCTGGCAAGAGGATCATGATCTGGACAATCTGTGGAGCGTTCGCGTCATCCAGAGTCTGGAGCACCGAGAAGAAAGTGGCTTTGGAGAACGCTCTCAATTGCGATTCGAGCGGGCGATCGAGGATCAGATGTTTCGATTCGGATTGGAGGGCATTTGGTTCGAGGCGCAGCCATTCGAAGCGATCTTGACCACCAGTTACTTTGTCCCCATCGATGAGAGAACCGTCCTGAGATTTAACGGCGATATGACAGGAATTCTCGGTAATGAACCGGCCAGAACAGGAGTGGGAGTCGGTATCGGAATCCGCCGGAGATTGTACAAGGACTGGCTTTTCGGGGAGTTGGCTCCAAGAGTGTTCTGGCCAGAAAAATCATTCGAGGGCAGCGATGTGACCTTACTTCTTGTGACCGAGGTGATCTTTGGTCGGTGATCGAACGGGCCTTCCCGGTGCCCCACGTTGTCTTGCATATTGCGAGGATACTCTCGACTCCGTATTCTCTGACTCCTGAGAGAGAGGCTGTATGTTAAGAACGGATCCGAAAGACGACCTCGGAGGAAGAAACACCCGGATGGGAATCCTCGGAATGCTGCTGGTGGGACTCGGGTGTGGAACCCTGGTCTACCTCGGGAATCCAGGAAACATGGGAATCTGTGGAGCTTGTTTCCTGCGGGATGGAGCGGGAGCTCTTCAACTACTCGAAGATTCCAATCCACTCAGCTATTGGAGACCTGAACTACTGGGTGTGGTGTTCGGTGCCATGCTCTGGATGATGGTCCGCCGTCGCTGGCAAGCGAGATCGGGAAGCCATGCCGCGACCCGTTTCTTCTTCGGAATCTGGATGGGAATCGGCAGTCTAGTATTTCTAGGCTGTCCCTTTCGGATGCTCCAACGGCTCGGGGGGCTCGACTTGACCGCATGGATTGCGGTTCCTGGTTTCATTGCTGGGGTCGGAGTCGGGTCATGGTTCGAGAAGCGTGGCTACAATGTTGGAAAGACAGAGCCGGCGCCGGCTCCGGTGGGTTTGCTGGGCCCAGGATTGCTCCTGCTGGCAGGAGCGCTCTGGTTTCAGGGAGGGGTGTTGCAGGGCCCCGGTCCCGAGAGCGCCACAGCAGCGCCCGCTCATGCACCCTGGATGTACTCACTGGGAATCGCCCTGCTTGCGGGAATGATCCTCTCTGCGACTCGCTTCTGTGCGGTCACTGCCGGGCGTCAGGTCTTTATCAAAGATCGTCGAATGCTGCTGGCGGCATTGGCGATGATCATTGGTTATGGCGTGGTAGTAATCACGACCCAGAAGTCGATTCCGGGACTCGAAGGGCAGCCCGCTGCTCATACAGATCATCTCTGGTCGATCCTGGCTATGGCTCTTGTGGGGCTTTGTGGATGCCTGGCTGGCGGCTGTCCTGTACGGCAACTGGTGATGACTGGCGAGGGCAATGGAGATGCAGCGATGACGGTGGCAGGGATCCTCCTGGGCGGCGCATTGAGTCATGGATTTGGACTTGTTTCCACGAGTGCTGGAACCACTCCAGCAGGTCAAACAGCCATTATCATGGGAATCGTGCTGGCCGTAATCTACGGAGCGTCACGATCGGTTCTACTCACGGGAAAGAGCAGCGGATGACTTTCAAATTGCATGCATTGTCATGGATCTTCACCATCGTTTCGGCTGGGTCTCTGTCGCTCTGCTTCGGTCAGGCGCCTGCGGAGAAGCAGAAACCATTGCCTGCGGGTTATTCGATTCCCATCGTCGACCTGACGGATGACGAAGCAGGTTTGACCACAGTCGATCGTGAGTCAGGGCAGTATCTGGGGCACCCCACTGCAGTGTTACTCGAGGATGACAAGACCATCCTGTGCGTCTATCCGAAGGGGCATGGACGAGGTGCCATCGTCTACAAGAAGAGCACTGATGGTGGCAAAAGCTGGAGCGAGCGTCTTCCGACACCAGAGAACTGGGCCACCTCCAAGGAAGTCCCGACGATACATCGAGTCATCGATGGAGATGGCAAGAAGCGATTGATCCTGTGGTCAGGACTGTACCCGGCACGCCTTGCAGTCAGCGAAGATGATGGAAGTTCCTGGAGCCCGTTGAAGGAAGCGGGTCAGTGGGGTGGCATTGTGGTGATGGGGTCGCTTGCAAGACTCTCGGATGGCCGTTACGCATCCTGGTTTCATGACGATGGAAGATTCTTTCGATCGAAGAAAGGGACAGCCCGTTTCGATGTATATCAGACCATCTCTGATGATGGTGGATTGAACTGGTCAGAACCGACTTCCATCGCTCATCGTCCAGATGTTCACCTCTGTGAACCGGGCTTCATTCGATCACCCGATGGAAAGACCATCGCTCTGTTGATGCGAGAGAACAGTCGAACCCGGAACTCTTTTGTCATCTTCAGTGATGATGAAGGAAGTAGTTGGTCTGAACCGAGGGAACTTCCCGCTGCTCTCACAGGCGATCGTCACACGGCCACATACACCAGCGATGGGCGTCTCTTCATCTCTTTCCGGGATACGACGAGAGAGAGTGAAACCAAGGGAGATTGGGTCGGTTGGGTCGGCCAGTGGCAAGACATCGTGGATGGAAAAGAGGGCCAGTATCGGGTTCGATTGATGGACAACCATGTCAGGGGTGATTGCGCCTATCCCGCCGTGTTGCAGCAAAAGGATGGCACCATCATCGCCATTACATACGGTCACTGGACGCCGGGAGAATCGTCCTGGATCGCCTGTCGGCGCTTCACCATGGAGCAACTCGATGGCAGGTTGGCCGCGGCCAAGGAATGACGACTATTTGCTGAGGAGTTCCAGGATCTCCACGGCGCTCCGCAGGAACTCCTCGAACTGGCCCTGCTGCTTGGCGTAGCGTCCGGGCTGGTAGATCAGAATCTGCTGCTCATTGATGTCGAGGTGGACCATGTCGTTGTTCTCGAAGTATTCCCTCACCTCTGGGCGAAACAGATCCCGGATTGAATTTTCATCGGTTCCCCTGAGACGGTACTTCTTGCTGAAGGCCGGATGCGCACTGAAGTCAAAGTCCTGAGCACCGAAATACTCCTTGAATCGATCGAACATACCCTCTGCACAAAGCTCCAGATCGGGATGGCGCTTGCTGTTTTCGAGGATCACCACGGTCTGACGCACGGTGTGAGAAGATTCGCCGGTACTGATGACATAACTGAACTCGAAGGCGACCAGCGGGTGGCCCTTGTATGATCCTCGGGCGACGTTTCGGGCTCCCTTGGCAGGGCCTTTATTTCCCAGATCGTGTGGTGTCAGCAACTCGCCGGTGGATACGTCGGATTCCCCCTGAAACGACAGTCCGAGACGCGTTGCCTCGAGGCCAATTTTAGCAGAGCGTAACTCCACTGTATTCTTCTGTCGCCTGCGCAGTCTCCACACCAGCAAACTGGCTGCGATGAGAAATAGCGAGATATAATAAATATTTCCAACTTTATCCATCGGAGATCATCTCTTGCAGTGGTATGCAAATGCCGGGGGAAGGTTGCGCCAGGCGAGCGGAGTTCGTTTGACTTGACCAAAGAAGGTTTCGAGAAGATGTCGAAATGCGCGGGCCCTTGGCAACAGGTGCATGCCACCGTATGCAAAGGTCACGAATCGTCCCTTCGGAGCCAGAATGTCATGAACCTCCGACAGGATGCTCTGCTGGACCGTCTCGGGAAAAGCAGCCCAGGGCAGTCCCGAGACGACGACATCGACAGCATCGATACCTCGGTGGTGTAGCAAGTGAACCAGGTTTTCAGCATCGCCCTCGATGATCTCCAACTTTTCAAACCGTTGGCGCAATTCTATCAGGAATACCGGATTCTTCTCGATCAAGATGAACTGCGCATCGGAGGAGATGCGCTGCAGGATCTCGGTGGTGAAGGCGCCCGTGCCCGGACCCAGTTCGACCACCGTGGTGGCGTTCTCCAGCGAGATGCCGTCGAGCATCCTGGAAGCGAGTATTCGACCGCTGGGAGCCACCGCTCCTATCGATCCTGGATTGGAGATGTATTCCCTGAGGAAGTTGATCTTTGCACCCATCGAGTGGCGGCCTTATCCATCCGAGCACCGGAATAATTACGATCTACGCACTGGAAAGAGAGTCCAGAGGGTGCCATTGACGCGCTCGAATTTCAAGAAAACTCCAGTAGATACCTGTGAAGAATTGTCTCGTTTAGCATGCAGGAAGCAGCATGCTAGCGCATCAGGTAGGCAACAGGAATTTACGAAGGAGAGACGATGCCACCCACTGTTGGTTGGATCGGGTGCGGAGTGATGGGCAAGTCGATGGTGAAGAACCTACTCAGAGGTGGGTATTCAGTAGGACTTTACTCCAGGACCAGGTCGGCAGCTCAGTCGTTGATCGATCTCGGAGCCGGTTGGTTTTCCAGTCCGATGGCACTTGCGATGGAGCATGAAATCATCATCTCGATGGTTGGTTATCCTGCAGATGTGGAGATGGTTTACCTGGGGGAGAAGGGTGTTTTCTCCACATCCCCAGATGCACTTCGGTGCCACACTGCGATCGACATGACCACCAGCACGCCTTCACTCGCTGTTCAACTGGCGGATGCTGCAGCAGGGCTTGGAATTGAAGTCCTGGATGCTCCAGTGTCCGGCGGAGATGTTGGCGCTCGAGAAGGAACCCTCAGCATCATGGTCGGGGGTGATCAGGTTGCATTGGATCGAGTGAGTCCCATCTTCCAGGTCCTGGGGAAGCCAGCGATCCTTCAGGGAGGTCATGGAGCAGGCCAGCACACCAAGATGGTCAATCAAACCATCATCGCCAGCACCATGATCGGAATTTGCGAAGGACTGGTCTACGCTCGCCAATCTGGACTGGATCCGAGTCGAGTCCTCGAGAGTGTCTCTGGCGGTGCAGCGGGCTCATGGTCGCTGACCCACCTGGCACCAAGAATTCTTGAAGGTGACTTCGACCCCGGTTTTTATGTCGAGCATTTCGTCAAGGATCTGGAAATCGCTCTGGCTGAATGTGATCGGATGGGCATCGAACTACGAGGTCTGGGGCTCGCCCGTCAACTCTACCAGGAAGTGGTTCAATCTGGAGGGGCGAGGCTCGGCACTCAGGCTCTGCATGGCGCCATCGAGAAACTTGCCAGGGTTGGGAGGGCATCATGATCGATCGTGAGATGGATCAACTGAAGGATTTGATTCCCGATACTGGGGATATCACGGTGACGATCCTGCTGATCGTCGCCATGGTGGTGGGCGTTCGGATCATTGCGGGAATCCTCGACAAGGTACGGATCGAGAAAACCGTTCAAGAGAAAGGCAATCAACTGGTTTCGATACGGTGGACACCGTTTGCGATGGGTTGGTTGGGGTCAAAGAACGAGAGGCTATATCAGGTCGTCTGGGTCGAGCCATCTGGGCGGCGAATCTCATCTACGGTCAAGACCGGGATGCTGGCAGGTACCTACTTCTCCCACTCAGAATTGGCCGAGGACTCCTCCTCGGATGCCGAGTCTGTGGCCAGTTCCGGGGAATCTCCTGAAGTGATGAATAGAGAGGGTGATCTGAGTGCGCTCAAGGAAGAGAACCAGCGACTACGACAGGAAATCACCCACCTACGTCGAGATCTGGATCAACTGAGGAGAGAATAAGGATGAGCGAAGCCTCCAGCAAGGAAAGCTGGTTACAGGAGCAATCCAAATTGATCCTGGGCGAGGTCCGGGAGAGCTTCCCCCAGTTCCGTGGGGAACTCGAAGGGACCACCATCAATATCAGCCGGAGGCTGACCCGCAGTGCCGGGAATGCTTGTCCGAAGACTCGCACGATTGGCATCAGTGAACCGATCTTCAGCCTCGATGAGAATGTCTCTCAGTTCCGCAATACCGTGCTCCATGAAATCGCTCATGTCATCGCAGGTCCCGATGCGCGTCCACACGGAAAAGTCTGGCGAAACATATTCCTCCAACTAGGGGGTAACGGTGAGCGTTGCCATCAGTTACGAGCGAGAGGACAGCACCATTCTCATGTGGCGAGATGCCAGCGTTGTCAGCAGGACGTGATGGTGGGAACGCGCATCTGGAATCGACTGAGCAAGGGTAGCAAGGACTACTATCATCCGGGTTGCCGAGGCACCATCACTGTTCCGGGAACTGAGCTATCGGATGTTGACGAAGGATGGTGGAGCCACTGGGGAAGAAAACTGTATCAGGCGGTATTGTTTAGCGATCGGGACCGCGGCTAGAAGGGTAAATCGTCCTCTTCGGGAGGATCCTCTCCCTTTTTCTTTCGCAGTGGCGGCTTGCGAGATTGAAGATCGTGAGTCGAGGGATACTTTTTCCAGCGTGGATCCAGTATCAGGATCTCGATCGCTTCGAGAGACCTATTCTTGCGATCGGAATCATCGAGGTACCCCGCAAGAAATACCTTCTGCCGCTTCTTCAGCACCTTGATTTTCTTCCGCTCAATCTGCAGGACATCGCTTCCGAGTGCAGTCCCCAGGCGGTATTCGCCCACCTCTCGCTCTCGACCATTCTCGACCGACTTGAGGGTTCCTGAGGTCCACACCAGACCCTGGGCGGCCAGTTTGGCTGGCACCTTCGGAGGTTTGAAGGAGCCCGTGACGATGCACTGGATCTGGATCAACATCGGTGGATAGCGAGCGCCACCGGCTCCGAGTTGTTCTGCCTGCTTACGAGCGAGAACATGAATCGTCGAGCCTCCATCGAGATCTCCGATCGTGGTGATCTTGTGAACCTCGATGATGGTACTCGGTAGCAGTTTGACCTGGATATTGCCCTTCCTGTCGCGAACGACCAGGGTCTTGTCCGGTGCTTCTTTTGTTCCGAGGGACTTGATCGAACCGGAGACGACAAAGGGCTTGGCTACCACATCATCAGTAGTTGTTGGTGCTGCGATTGCCATCCATGTGATGAGTATAATGATCATCTTCTCTTCAATTCACACTTCTAGAAGAGTCCCAGCGGCATGCCCTCTTCATCGAGATCAATATTGAGCAGGGCAGGCTTTGATCCGAGTCCCGGCATTGTCATGATGTCTCCGGTCAGGGCATAAAGATACCCAGCACCAGCAGAGAGCCGTATGTCTCGCACCGTCATCCGGAAGTTCTCGGGCGCACCGACCTTCTTCGGATCATCCGAGAAGGAGTACTGAGTCTTTGCCATGCAAATTGGTAAGTGATCCAACCCCATCTTCTCGAAGCGCTTGATCGCTTTTCGAGCGGCGGGTTTGAAGTCAACTCCGTCAGCACGATAGATTTCCTGACAGATGGTTCCGATCTTGTTCTTGATAGACATCTCATCTGGATAAAGAGTCTTGAACTCTGCGGTGACCTCCGAGCATGCTCTGACCACGGCATCTGCAAGTGCAGCGCCTCCGGCACCTCCATTGGTATGAACATCCGAGATCACGGCATCGAAGGCGCCCGCCGATTTTGCGAGGTCCAGCACCGCTTCCACTTCGCCATCCGTGTCGGTCGGGAATCGGTTGAGGGCGACCACCACTGGAACTCCGAACTTCCCAACATTCTCGATGTGCCGCTGGAGGTTACCTATCCCATCTTCGATGGCGGAAATGTCTTCCCGCAAGATTTCTTCGGGGAGAGGTTTGCCAGGAGTGACCTTGTATCGGCCGCTGTGAACCTTCAACGCTCGAATGGTGGCCACGACCACCGCCGCATCTGGTTTCATTCCGCTGATCCGACATTTGATGTTGAAGAACTTCTCGGCTCCCATGTCTGCGCCAAATCCGCTTTCCGTGACGACATAGTCGCACAGTTTCAGGGCGATTCGGTCGGCCACGATGGAGGAATTCCCGTGAGCGATGTTGGCAAATGGACCGGTGTGAACAAAGCAGCCGGTGCCCTCCAGAGTTTGCATGAAGGTCGGATGGATCGCTTCCTTCAGCACCACAGCCATCGCACCTGCTGCGCCGAGCTGTTCCGCCGTGACAGGGTCACCATCTTGGTTGAGACCGACCACAATGCGACCGAGGCGAGTTCGCAGATCTTTTGCATCCGAACTGAGGCCGAGGATCGCCATCACCTCACTGGCACTGGTGATATCAAAACCGGTCTCCCTGGGGATGCCGTTCTTGGGCCCCCCGAGCCCAACGATCATCTGCCGAAGCGTCCGATCATTGACATCGAGGCACCTTCTCCAACTGACACTTTGAGGATCAATTCGATGTGGGTTCCCCATCAGTGTCGATGTGTCGACCCATGCAGCCAGCAGGTTGTTAGCCAGGCCAACGGCATGGGTATCCCCGGTGAGATGTAGGTTGAAGTCCTCCATCGGGATCACCTGGCTCTGGCCGCCGCCCGCTGCTCCACCCTTGATGCCAAACACTGGTCCCATCGAGGGCTGGCGAATGGTCGAGACTGCTTTCTTCCCGATGTGATTGAGACCCTGGCCCAACCCGATAGTGGTGACCGTTTTTCCTTCTCCCAGTGGTGTGGGATTGATGGCGGTCACGTCGATGTACTTGCCTTGTGGGCGGTCGCTGATCTGGTCGAGAATCGACAGGTTGACCTTTGCCATGTGATTCCCATGGAGAATCAAGTGGTCTTCATCGAGGTCATATCGGGCGGCAACTTTTCGAATATCGAGCAATGTTGCTGCTCTTGCGATGGCGAGGTCTGAAGTTGGTTTCGGCTGGGCCAAGGGAAACTCCTTCGAGGATTTCGCCTGGATTTCGCATGGAGCGAGAACGAGGCGTTCTGGGACGGATGAAACGGTAGCCTAGAGCCACCCAATTGGCAACGAAACCGCTCCAGTAGAGTTCACACGGCGCCTATCGACTTCTCACCAGTAATGACGATTCAATCCCCAGTTCCTTGCGCGCTGCTTCCACCTCACCGATGAATCGACCCGCATCCTGGGGATAGCCAGCCGTGGGCTTCAGATTCGTGACGTGAGTCGACCACCAGCGGTTGAGCAGCACCATGTGGAGTTCCCTGAGATACTTGGCGGTCATGGAAGCCAGTGCGGTACAAAAACTGAATTGTTCACAATCCTTGCGAAAGTGAACCCTGAGGACACGATCTCCATCCGAGGATGTGGCTCGGTAAGATTGCCGATCTCGGTTCTGTTCGAGAATCTTGAAATGGGAATCATCAAACAGAGGAATCAGCAGAGGTCCATATCTCTCGGTTCCTCCCAGACGATCGGCCCATGCTTCGATCTGCTGCCGATCCTTCTGATGCCATAGCCACTTCAAGAATCGTCCCATAGCCCAGGCATCTACTTTTCCTTTGCTGCCATGTGCGATGACTTCTGAATTGAATTCCCTGACCTCGAGTGGAATCGCTCTTACTTCTCCGGCTTGAATCGAGGCACGATCAAGTTGCCGTTCCAGTCTTCGGACCTTGCCGTTCAGGTTCATGGCAGAGCAGGAATGGGGTAATTCAAGATCGAATCCGCGGTACCAGGGATACTGATCGAGATAATCGGACCTGCCCTGGGTGCAATGATCGATCAACTCTCGAAAGGAGCGAGGCAATGAGCCCTTCTCTACAGCGACGAAAGCGAGGACGCCTTCTTCGAGTCGTGAAAGATCTCCTGTGCCCGAGCGGTGTAACTTTTTCGAATCGGCAATCGAGATGACGTCTGATTTTTTTCGTCCGGCCTCACCGACCAAGGGAGCCAGTTGCTTCCATGGATCGAGTGCTGTGATTTCCTCTTCACATTTCAATGTCGCCATGGCAACGACCATCGGACCGAGTCGAGGTCCATATCCCGCTTCATCGATTCCTGCGAGCCATTGAGTCATCGGATGTCCTTTTCGATATGAGGACTTATCGAATTGGAGTCACCATGAAGTTCCCATGGTGTGGGATTCTCCATCGATAGCCAATTTCTTCGAACCTCGGAAAGGATCACGCCGGTTGCTGTGGCGACATTGTGGGAATGCTTGGATCCAAACATCGGAATCTCGATGGACCCGTCACACAGGTGAAGAACCTGCTCATCGACTCCAACTACCTCGTGGCCCACTACGATGGCCAGCGGATGAGGTAGCACGGCATCGTAGAGGGGAGTCGAAGAATCTGTTTGCTCCAGCGCAAGAACAGTGACCCCTTGGTTTTGTAGCACTCTCACCGCCTTGGCCGGATCCTCCATGTGCTCCCATGCGGTGGTTTCTTCGGCTCCGAGCGAGATCTTGGCAATTTCCGGTCGAGGTGGGGTGGGGGTGATGCCGCACAAGAAAATCTTGCGCGTTCCGAATCCGTCGGCTGCTCGAAAGATGGAGCCGACATTGGTCAGGCTTCGGATGTTGTCGAGAATCAAGTACAACTCGGGTCGCGTTCTGTGCTCCCGCTGGTCGGCGTCTGCCCTGTGCTGATCGATTCTTCGCTTACGAGACATCTCTTCCCTCTGCTCTGGAGTTAGATCAGGAAAGGTTAGCCCGATACAGGGGTGGAAGCGAATCAGAACCTCTGGAGAATCGAGCGATGGGGGTGGAGGTGAGGATGAAATGAATGCACCCTCGATCCGCCTCGTTTCTCGCCTTACCCTGTCTTACTTACCAGAATCCGGTCAATTCCCGGTCAGCAGACAATCTCAGTGGAAAAGAATCTCATGGCAGAACCAATCATCTTTGATGAGCGTCAGCAAAGAGTCCTGGGAGTCCTCATCGAGAAATCGCTGACGACTCCACATTCCTATCCGTTGACCCTCAACCAGGTCGTCGTCGGTTGTAATCAAAAATCGAGTCGTGATCCGGTGGTCTCCTGGATGGAAGATGAAGTCGATGAGGTTCTTACGGGACTGGGTCGAGCAGGGTTTGCCACACAGGTTCATGGTGCGGGATCCCGTGTCGGAAAATGGCGCCAGGAATTGACGGGGCGACTGTCTCTGACTGGTCAGGCGATGGCGGTTCTGGCCGAGATGCTTCTGCGTGGTCCTCAAACCCTCGGGGAGTTGAGAACCCGTGCTTCTCGGATGAAAGATGTGCCGGACCTTTCAGCCCTCGAGGATGTACTCGTGGATCTGGCAGAGCACTCTCCTCCTCTGGCCAGTCGTTTCAGTCCAGAAGGAGTCAGGCGGGGAGTGCGTTGGGGTCACATGCTCCAATCGGAGTCCGCGATTCAACGTCAGCGAGTCGCTGAAGAGACGGGGATCACGACCACCGAGACTCGACCTCGCAATGAAAGCAGCCTGCAGTCAACGGAAACACAGCCACGGAACACACCGCCTGACGAGCCGGACAGGCTCGAGCGACTTGAGAAACTGGTACAGGAGTTGCGGTACAGAGTGGAGCAGCTGGAACAAATTGATCAGTGATGAGTAGATTCATGTCGAATAGTCACCAGAAAGGTGGAGAAATGGTCCCCTGTACTTCTGCCCGCGACTGCCATCGACCATGGCTGGTCATCCTCCTGACCATCTGTGCAGGAGTTCCCACTCTGTTGCATGCCTCGAATGGAGTGGAGGACACCACAAATGGGGTGGCGGGTGAAGTGACCGCCGTGATCATTTACTCGAGTCATGCAAGAGTCGAGAGAACCATTGGTGTCACAGAGGGAGAGATCGGACTGAGGTCGATTCGGATCGGTCCACTTCCCGCATCGATCATCGACGCGTCTATCGAGGTCAGTGGCTCCCCTAATCTCTCGGCGGCTTCGGTTCAGGTTCAACGCAATCGCGGTGAACCTGTGGAATCGGAGCAGACCCAGGCAAAGAGGATTCTGCTCAAGGAGCGAAAGGATCAGCTTCTCGTCTTGCAACGTGAAGACGCCGCCCTGAAACGGATGCGTTCCCGTTTCGCCGAACTACTTCCAGAACTCGGTGACGAGCATGACGGAGCGAATTTGATGGATTTGACCCACTGGGCAGGGTTGCTGGATCTGGTGCAACAAGGAATGGCTGATGCCGCAAGCTCCAGTGCAACGCTGGCACCTCGCATCCGAGAAGCCAAGAATCTTCATCAGCAGGCTCGTGAGGAACTGGCGAATCTGGAGCAGATCGGGAACCGGGAGAGGGCGATGATTCATGTCGGGCTCCAGGATCTGAGCGGAAAAGGTGGAGCGATTCGAGTGCGCTATTTGATACCACAAGCGAGCTGGCAACCGCACTACGAGATCGATGTGAATTCCAGTGCAGGGTCGCTACAGATTCGAGCCTTTGCAGTGGTTGGGCAGGCTACCGGCGAGGATTGGCCAGAAGTCCCGGTACGATTTTCGACATCCACTCCGGAGCGGGGATCGGGGATCCCTGAACTGGCGTCGCTGGTGATCGGCCGAGAGCGTTATCTGGATCAAGATGCCTTCAATAAGGATTTCGCAGGGTACAGTTTGGGGGATATCCCTGGCCGAGAAATGGACCTGGGAGTCAGGCTGTCGCTCGATCCACAGGAGACAGCAGGCAAGCTCGGCGAAGTGTATGAGTTCAAAAGAAACCAACTGGCATGGTACTCGGATCGGGATTCCGAAACTGGAACCATCTCAGAGGGTGCTTCCCTGGCATCGGAAAAGAAGGGCCTGCGGAGCGGTCGGTTGAAGTCAGACGGGAACCTGTACAAATCTCAAAGATACCGCGGGCAATTGCCTTCCAATTCCAACCGCGGATTCTTGAGGATTTTTTCGTCGGTCAAGCCAGAGGCTATTCCATCCGATGGCCAGCAGCACAGACTGCTCTACTCGGTCAAGAATCTCGAGTTTGATGAGGAAAGGACGTGTGCTCCTGAACTGAGTACAGCCGTGTTCAGGCGCGTCATCGCTTCCCTGTCCGGATCCGATCCGTTGCTGAGTGGATCGGTGTCCGTGTTCCTCGACGCGGATTACCTGGGGCAGGCCTGGATAGAAACCACCGCACCAGGGGAGGATCTGGAACTGAATCTGGGTGTCGATGGGCAGGTAGTAGTCGAGAGAATCCAGAGAGATTCAGAAGATGAAGTGGGTCTCTTCTCGAAGGCCAAGATTTATCAGACGGACCTGCAATTGAAGGTCACCAATTTTCACGATGAGATGGTGCAGGTGTTGATCCGGGAGCGGATCCCTTTCACGGAATCGGAGTCTCTGAAGATCAGGGTGGATCGGACGAAGTCTGATCCACTTCCGACGGGCCTCGATTCAAAGTCCGGACTGCTCTCCTGGGAAGTTGACCTGGCCGCTGGAATCACTGAATCGATCGAGTTCATATGGTCGATTGAGGCGCCACTAGATGTTGAACTGATGAGACGAGAAGCACCTGAACGTGGAGAGGAGGAGGGACGATGAGAAAGTCCATCCTGATCACTACATTGACCGTGCTCTTGCATCTTCCACTGATGACCAATGGAGCCGCGGTTTCCGATGGCGTGGTGGTGGCCCCATCTGCCGTGACAGTTTTTGAGGATCGCGCGCGAGTCCATCGCAGCATTCCAGTGGAGATGTCGATCGGATCGAAGGAAGTGATCCTCAAGGGACTTCCTCATCGCCTCGACCCTTCCAGTGTCAGGGCTCGACTGCTGGATCTCCCTGGACTGGTACTCGGTGTTCGCATGGAGCGGGAGGTGCACCAGGAAGATTTCCAGAAAGAGGTGAAGGACCTGAGTCACCAACTGGTTCTGGTAGAGGACCAACTGCAAGGAGTGGAATCCAGGATTGAGGAGATTGAGCGGCTCAAACTGCTCACCCAGCGCCTCGCAAAGATCCTTGCAGATGCTGTTTCAAAGGTGGGGAAAGGTGGGATCCTCGGCCACACCAGCGCCGCTCAAATCGTAGAAGCGCAGCAGTGGATTGCAGATCGACAACTTGAGCATTCGCTCCAACGAGATCAACTGGGGATCCAGATGTCAGAATTCCAGATCAAGCGGGATGACATCCAAGGGGACTTGATTCCACTGATGCAAGGTAGCACTCGAACCACATGGACAGCGATCGTCTTGATTCAAGCTCAGGAAGAGGGGACCGGTACGGTTGAGTTGGCCCACGATGTTCCCGGTGCACGTTGGGTTCCTGTTCATGAAGCCAGACTCGACGAGGAGACCTCGAAGGTCAACTGGATCTCCCGAGGCCAGGTGATTCAGCAGAGTGGAGAAGACTGGAATGATGTGAAGTTGACCCTTTCGACTGCTCGATCTTCGCTCGGGTTGGCTCCTCCGTCATTGATACCCGTACGAGTCGATGCGGTGGTTCGCAGAGAAGAGCCCGTCGCCGATGTGTCATTAGTCAGTAGAGATGGAGAATCCACCAGAGGGAGGCCGATGGCTACAGCGGCACCTCCAGCAAAAAAACCTGCCAGCAGTCTGGTTGGAGCAGAGGTCGTTTCTGGATCGGGGCCGATTCGATTTGATGTGAGGGCCACCGCAAGCATTCCTTCCGACGGTAGTGTCCATTTGGTGACGATTTCCGAGCAGCAGATGGATGCGCAGCTGGATTACCAGTCGATTCCATTGCTGAGTCCTCATGTGTTTCGTCGTGCGAAGTTGACCAACGGAAGCGGCGCACCCCTCTTGGCTGGCCAGGTCAGCTGCTTTCGCGAAGATTCATATGTTGGAGATGGACGGGTGGAACGAGTCGCAGCGGGGCAGGAATTCTCGCGCCATTTCGGCTCAGAGGGCCGCATTCTGGTTCGAAAGGTAGAGATCGAGGATCACTCCGGCGCTGCTGGTTCCTTCAGCAAGAAGCTCGAACTGAAGAAAGCATTCAGGATCACGGTGGATTCGGTGTTTCCTGCTGGTGTTCCCTTCGAACTGGTGGATCGGATTCCTCTCAGTACCTTGAATGAAATCGATGTCGAACTGGGATCGGATACAGCACCAGAGCCGGTACTGAATGAGGATGGAATCGTGCGCTGGGTCGTTTCGCTTGAACCCGGTGAAACCAACCAGTTCATCTTGCAATGGATTGCCACTGCAAGGAAGGATCAGGCACATCTTCTGGAGCGATTGAGATGATTCCCGAAGGTTTGATGGAGAAATATCTCGGATCGCGAGGGCGGGAGCGAAAGGCGCTGTTGAAGGAGATCCTCGCTCTCGGTCCTGGAGTGGATGAGGCCAGAGTCATGGCTCCCACGCTGAGGGATCCGAGTCCGAGAGTCGCTGCGAGGGTTACAGCCCTGCTGGCTCGTCATCGACTTCGTCAGCTATTCGAGGAACAACTGGTGAATCTCAAGCCGGGGAAGATTCAGATCCTACGTGGACACTTCAACAAGATTGTAGGAGCGGAATCGGTATCCAAGGCGGAATCGGCATCCAAGGCGGAATCGGAGGGTGACGGGGTGACGGGCTAATCGGCCCGGGCATGATCCCTCGATGGGAGTGGTCGAGGAGAGGTGCTGCAGTGAGGTGCTGCAGTGAGGTGCTGAAGTGAGGTACTGCAGAGATGCCGATCAGTTCTGTTCCTCCTGCGGACCCTCGTTCAACTCTTCTTCATGACTGCTGAGTTCCAGCAACACCGCTTCCACATCGGCGGTACCGATCACCTCGGTCCCGTTGAAGACCACTTCCCAGGTGTAGCGTCCCGGTTCTGGGAATTCCATCGGTGGCAGTTCAAAGATGCATTCATGGTGTTCTCTGCGATCTGAATGCTCGAGGGGAAACTCGGGACTCTCTTCGAGAATGGAGTCATCTGCGAGACGCTTGAAACGGAATGAAACGGTGTGTTGACCCGAGAAATCACTCAGATTCAGGTACAGTGATGCTGGCTGATATTCACAAGGGAACTCTGCCAGGGGGATCTGGTTGAAAGTGCCAGCCAGCACGCATTTGCGTGTCTCGTCATCCTTGTAAACTCTGTCGCAAAGGATGATGGCCTGCACCAATGGCAGAAGAGGTCGAGCCATGAAAGAAATATGCCCTTCAAACGGATCCAATGTAATTTTCTCTTCAGAGATCAGGGCTCGATGGGGATCGTGAGGGCCTGCCCATCAATTCCTGAGTCTATCGATATTATTACAGGGTATATGCAACTTGTCATCTGATCTGAGTCGCTGGACTTGACCCGATTCAGCAGGAGACACAGAATGCCGGACGCTGGGGCCTCACCGCTGGCTCTCCGAGCATGGAGTTGGTCCGACTGGCCCAGGGAGGGGTTCCGGAAACCTTGCGTATTCTCTCGGTTCGTGAAACCACCTGGTTCAACATCGAGCCCAAGGAGACTTGGGAGTCGATTTCCAAGCTGGAGGAGTGGCCTCGGTGGTGCCAGGGCCTGGAATCTGCTCGGTGGACCCAGGGAGAGGCGTGGAAGCCGGGATCACGATTTGAACTGATCTGGCAACCCTGGGGGGGGGCACCCCTCTCCGGCGGTGTGATCATGCAAGACCAGGTTGTATCGATTCCAGGTTCACAGGACTCGAACGCACCCCCGCTGAGGGGCATCTCCTGGGATGCTGGAAGAGGGCCTTTCAGAAGTCAGGTGCGCCTGATGATCATGGCGGACGGCGGCGGCTCTCTGGTCGAATTCGTGTCATCATGGAAGGGTTGGGCTTCTCTCATCATCGGACGGCGTGCTGTGCGCTGTGCAGATCTGCAGAGGGATTGGCTCGCCAGTCTTCGCGAAATTCTCGAACGGGTGGGTAGTCACGGATGAGCAGAGATCTGGCAGAATTACGAACCCTCTGGTACATGGGAGCCAAGACCAGGCTGTGCGAAGAATTCCTCGACGGTGCAGTACGTGATCTGCTGGATCCAGGTCAAACTCTTCTCGATGCGTGTGCTGGAACCGCTGCCGTGTCTCGCTGGTTCGCCCCGACCTATCGGATCCTGAGCAATGATGTTCAACACTTCTCCTCCATCGTGGCGAGCGCTCACCTCGAGGGGGATGAGTCGTGGCGAAACTCCCTGGACCAGTTGGACCATCTCCAGGATCTGGGTAGTGCGACAGAGGAGAATGCTCAGTGGCTCACCAACCTGGCACCGAGAGCCCTGGACCTGGAAGATTCATTGCTCGACCAGGTGCTGAAAGAGGGTTCGGGAAATGCGAGCGATAGCGGTGCCATGGAGCGCTATCGTTCCTTCGTGGCCCAGGCTCCGATTCCTCATGGCGCTGGCGGAACCTCATCCGATGAAGGTGATGCAGGAGTGCATCAGCCTCTTGCGAGTCGTCTGGATGACTTGCTCTACCAGAGACGGAAATCCTCAGGGGGCTCTCCGGCGATGCTCTGCACCGCGTACTGGTCTCATGTCTACTTTGGACTGAGGCAGTCGATTCGGATCGATTCGATCCGCCATGCCATCGAGGCGATCCCCTCCTCGGATCCTTATCGGGAGAGGAAGCGGGCAATATACCTCGCAGCTCTGCTACATGCGGTTTCGGTGAGTACCTCAGGGACCAGTCACTTTGCTCAGCCTCGATCGATCGCCCGAGATCCTGAACTTGTAGCGGTGGTCAAGCGCCGGAAAATTGACATCGATCAGCAATTCGAACTGGCGCTCGAAGCGATCCTGAGAGAGTGGTCCCACCATCCAAGACTCGACGGAAACCGGGTCTTCTGTAGCGATGTTCAGCAATTGCTCGCTCCAGGAAGTCCACTCGATAACGAGGAAGTGAATCTGGTCTATCTCGATCCGCCCTATACCGCAGACAACTACTCGCGCTTTTACCATGTTCTGGAAACCCTGGTTGCCTACGACTATCCAGAACTGGAGAGCCGGGGAGGATCTCTGACCAAGGGTCGATATCCAAAGCAGGAGGTCAGGTACCGCTCCGATTTCTGCAGCAGCGTTCGGGTTGAGGAGGCGTTTCGAGGAGTGGCTCAAGCGTGCAAGGATCGGAGTTCAAGGCTTCTGATCTCGTACTCCACCGATACCGGACTTCTGACCGGTCGCTGGGCAAAGCAGGGGGAACAGAACCCAGCACGGAGGTTTCGACAGTTACTGCTGGAGTACTTCGGGCAAGTTGAGATTCGCGAGAAACTACTGATGCACTCGGGGCAGGGGGATTCCAACCGATCGGTTCGAGAATTGCTTCTGCTTTGCGAGGAGTAGATTGCGCTGGCTTGGAAACAAGACCCCATTGCTCGATGAGATCCTGCTCGCAGCCAAGCGGGCCGGTTTTCGAGGTGGCACCGTCTGCGATCTGTTTGCAGGTAGCGGGTCTGTCGGCCGTTTTTTCCGGGCAAGCGGCTACCGTGTAGTTTCCACCGATCTGATGCACTGTTCTTTGGCGTTCCAGAAGGTCTATCTGGAATGCCCTGGCCCGCCGTCATTCAGTGGAGTTGAGGATCATTGGGAGTCTCTGGAACCGATGGAAGCCAAGAGGGTCCACGATGCGAGTCCCGCTGATCCCGATGCATGGTTGCCATTTCTGAAGTTGATTCGGTATCTGGAGCAAGAATTACCTGCCAGAGAGGGAATCCTGGTGCGGCAGTTTTCTCCCGCAGGGTCGGCGGAGAGGGGTTATCTGACTCCGGTCAACGCGGCTCGTCTAGATGCCATCATCGACCAGATCCGACAGTGGCGAATCGATGATCGTTTGCAGGAGAATGAGATGTGGCTGTTGATTGTGAGTGTCATCGATGCCGCAGACCGAGTGGCCAACATCTCTGGAACCTACGGTGCTTATCTCAAGAGCTGGCAGCAGAACTCGCTGAATGATCTGAAACTTCGAATTCCTGCTACCGTCGAGGGGCCCATCGGACAGGCCAATCGTTGTGAGGCCGGGGAGTGGATCGAGCAGGTGGATTGCGATCTCCTGTATCTCGATCCGCCTTATAATCACCGACAATATGGAGCCAACTACCATCTTCCAGAAGTGATTTCACGGTTGCCGATGGAGGATTCTGACGATTCCCTTGAGCTCCAACTGTATGGAAAAACTGGATTGTTACCCTGGAAAGATGTGTCTTCTCCACTTTGTAGCCGTCGAGGAACGGACTGTAGAGATGCGATGCAAAGCATCATTCAACGAGCCCAGGCGAGGGGAATCGTTCTTTCATACAGTGAAGAAGGGATCCTCTCGAGAACGGAAATTCTTCAGATGCTCCAGTCCTGGTCACCCGCAGGTGACAGGGATCAGATGTTGCACGAGATTCCATATCGGAGATTCAGGAGTGACCGAGGAGGAGCCAGCAGGCAGTTTCGGCCAGCAGAAGGGCGCACAGAAGATGAAGTGCATGAATGGCTCTTTGCCATCGAACGAGAGCAGGGGGGGCTGTGCTGAGTTCATCTGGATGGATCAGAGTTGCATATTTTCTGGCGGCGATTGCTGTTGGGTGTAGTGCTTGGGGAACTCATCGACTGCAGGAGACTGCTTCGCTGGGACAGTGGGAGATCGGTTGCCGATTCCTGTTCTGGCACGCCAGTGGAATATGGATCTGTGGTGCCACCGGACGGGTCGGACAGGGACGATTGATGCTATTGCCTACATTATTTATTGTGGTTCCCTGCTCCTCGCAAGAGGAGGCTCTTCCCTGTTGGGGTGGCTGACACCGCTGGGTGGATCGGGGCTATTGCTCTCTTGGTGCTGGCTAGGGTTGGATCGGAGGCCGATTAACAATGGAGTGGCACAGCTGCAACAGTGACTTCAATTCGCATAATGAATGGTTTGACATGTTCAGGACGATTCTGTACTATCCTCGATACAAGGGGGTACTATTTATTGGGCTAGTTGTTCTGCACATATAAAAGGAAACCTGACTATTCCAGGCTTTGCGATTGCAGACGGCAAGATTTCATTATTATCGGTCAGTGAGCGGCCATGCTCGTTATAGGACCTATACTTGTGTT